>Ga0265293_10000812_pt1 | contig 71823 bp, 58 predicted proteins | sample Munlanlewell138R_FD_192505 | JGI IMG/M metagenome (GOLD analysis project Ga0265293, IMG submission 192505) | Leachate microbial communities from a municipal landfill in Southern Ontario, Canada - Leachate well 138R | ecosystem: Engineered > Solid waste > Landfill > Unclassified | place: Canada... | reverse complement strand
AAGTTGCTGCCCCGATTACCATAATCTGCAAGTCACAGGATCTGACTCCGAAGGAGTGTCTGGCAGAGCATTGGTGCAATGCAGGCTACGCAGCACGCAATTAAGAACACGTTAAACGAGCTTTCCGGTTTCGTTAACACGCTGCCGGCACGGCCGCCGGTTCAGCCTCGCCGCGCCGCCGCACGGGCGACGTGGGCGATGATTTCGCCCGCCACATTGACCCCGGACAGCTTCTCGATGCCTTCCAGGCCGGGCGATGAATTGACCTCCAGCACCAGCGGCCCGCGCCGGGTGCGCAACAGGTCCACCCCGGCCACGCGCAGTCCGACCGCGGCGGCTGCCTGCAGTGCGGTGTTGCGTTCGGCCTCATCCAGTTCCACCGCGAAGGCTTGGCCTCCACGGTGCAGATTGGAGCGGAACTCGTCGACCATCGCCTGACGCTGCATCGCCGCGACCACGCGCTTGCCCACCACCAGGCAGCGCAGGTCCGCACCCTTGGCTTCGGCGACGAACTCCTGCACCAGGAAGTTGGCATGCAGGGTGCGGAACGCCTCGACCACGCTGCGCGAGGCCTGCAGGCTTTCGGCCAGCACCACGCCGTTGCCCTGGGTGCCCTCGTTGAGTTTCACCACATGCGGCGGTGGACCGAGCATCGTCAGCAGATCGCGGGTATCGTCCGGGTTGTCTGCCACGACGGTCAACGGCAGGCCCAGGCCGCGCGCGGCGATCAGCTGCTGGCAGCGCAGCTTGTCGCGCGAACGGGCGATCGCGTCCGAACTGTTCGGCGAATACACCCCCATCAGCTCGAGCTGGCGCACCACCGCCGTCCCGTAACGCGTGATCGAGGCGCCGATGCGGGGAATCACCGCGTCGAATGCGGCCAGCGCACGCCCCTTGTAGTGCATCTCGAATTGGCCCGGGCCGATCTTCAGATAGCAGCGCAGCGGGTCCAGCACGCGCACGGTATGGCCCTGCATGCGCGCCGCCTCCACCAGGCGCCGGGTTGAATACAGCGCGCCATTGCGCGACAGGATCGCCAGCTTCATGCGCCGTCCTCCGGGCCGTGGCCATGCAGGAAGCTGGTGGCCGGGTCCACCCACCAGTGCCCGGCGATCGCGGCGCGACCGATCAGCATCGGATGACGCAGCCGGCGCCGGTCGACCAGATTGATCTCGACTTCATGCTCATACCCGCCCAGGCGCAGGCGCGAGCGGATGAAGACGCGTTCGGCCACGCGCCCGCCCGAATCGGTCACCGCGCGCCGGGTCAGCACATCGGCCACGGCGCGGATTTCCTCGCTGCCGGTGGTCGGGTGCAGGCTGAATTCGACCCGCTCGACACCGTTTTCGTGGAAGCAGCGCTGGCTGTCCACGTGCAGCGCACAACTGCGCGCGCCGGTATCGACCTTGGCCAGCACCCAGACCAGGCCCAGGTCGGGAAGACAGGCCCATTCGCGCCAGCCCAGCACGCCGGCGGGCGGCGCGGCTGGCGCTAGGAGGGAACGGGCATCAATCAGTGTGGGCAAGGCGAAGGTCCGGAAAGTTTTCCGCCACGCTGCGGAAAAGCGGCGCGATTATCAGCGCGCCCCAGGGCAGCGGCAAGCACCGACTGTCGACCATGCCATGCCGCAGCACGACACACAGCCAGTAGCCGCCACCCGCATGCCGCGCTACCCTTCGCAGGATATGAGCACTCCTGCCCAGCGCGACTTCTCGCTCAGCCCCGAGAGCAATGAACGCCTCGCCGCCACCACCGGCCCGTTCGACCAGCACCTGCGCCAGATCGAACTGCGCCTGGGGGTCGAGATCGGCAACCGCGGTTTCGTGTTCCGCGTGATCGGCGATGCCGATGCTGCACGCGCCGCGGAACGCGTGATCAGGCGACTCTACGAACACGCCGCGGACAACCCCCTGGACCAGCATGCCGTGCATCTGGCCTTGCAGGAGTCCGGCGCTGAACGGCTGGCGCGCGACAGCGCCGAATCCGCGGCCGAAGGCGCGCAGGAAGTCGTCATCCGGGTCAAGCGCGGCAGCATTCGCGGACGCGGCCCGAACCAGGCCCGCTACCTGCACGCGATCACCACGCATGACATCAATTTCGGCATCGGCCCGGCCGGCACCGGCAAGACCTTCCTGGCCGTGGCCAGCGCGGTTGAAGCCTTGAACCAGGCGCGCGTGCAGCGTCTGGTGCTGGTGCGCCCGGCGGTCGAAGCCGGAGAAAAACTCGGCTTCCTGCCCGGCGACCTGACCCAGAAGGTCGACCCCTACCTGCGCCCGCTGTACGACGCACTGTATGAAATGCTCGGCGTGGAAAAGGTCGCACGGCTGATGGAGCGCAACGTCATCGAAGTCGCACCGCTGGCCTATATGCGCGGGCGCACGCTCAACGATGCCTACGTCATTCTCGACGAAGCGCAGAACACCACGATCGAACAGATGAAGATGTTCCTGACCCGCATCGGCTTCGGCTCCACCGCCGTGGTCACGGGCGACCTGACCCAGACCGATCTGCCGAAACACCAGACCTCCGGCCTGCGCGATGCGATCGAAGTGCTGCGCGCGGTCGATGGCATCAGCTTCACCTTCTTCACCGCCAACGACGTGGTGCGCCATCCGCTGGTAGCGCGCATCGTGCGCGCCTATGAATCGCGCGAGGCCGCCGGAGCATCATCGTGAAACCCGGCAACCGACCACTGGAACTGGAGCTGGGCGTCAGCTACGCCTTGCCGCGCGCCGGATTGCCCTCGGCGGTGTCGTTCCGCACCTGGGTCACCGCAGTACTGCAGGACCGGGTCAAGCACGCCGACCTGGCGCTGCGCCTGGTCGATGAGCGCGAAGGCTGCGCGCTCAACCGGCACTACCGTGGCAAGGACTACGCCACCAACGTGCTGAGCTTCCCGGCCGAACTGCCCGAAGGCGTGCAACTGCCGATCCTGGGCGACATCGTGCTGTGCGCACCGGTGGTGGCGCGCGAGGCCGCCGAACAGGGCAAGATCCTGCGCCACCACTACGCCCACCTCACCGTGCACGGTGTGCTGCACCTGCTCGGCTTCGACCACGAGGACCCGCTCGAAGCCGAGGCGATGGAGCAGCTGGAGCGCGACATCCTGGCCGGATTGGGCATCGACGACCCCTATCTGGACTGAGCGCCACGCCCTGCCCGGCACCGCCGCACGGCGGCCGGCGCGATGATGTGCATTTGCCGGCGGCCTGATAAACTCGCTCGCCCCCAAGTTTCCGGCAAAGACCTGACCCATACCGATGTCCGACGACCCTGGAAGTACCACCGGCTCGTCCCACAGATCCTGGCTTGAACGTATCGGCCAGGCTCTGTCGAGCGAGCCACGCAACCGTGAAGAACTGCTTGACGGGTTGCGCGCAGCTCAGGCCAACGGCCTGCTTGCCAGCGACACGCTGGCGATGATGGAAGGCGCCATCACCGTTTCCGAACAGAGCGTGGGCGATGTCATGGTGCCGCGCGCGCAGCTGGTTTCGATCGACGTGGAATCCCCCTATCTGGACGTGGTCCGCACCGCGGTGGAATCGGGCCATTCGCGCTTCCCGGTACACGGCGAAGACCGCGACGAAATCCTTGGCGTGCTGCTGGCCAAGGACCTGCTGCGGCCGATGGTCGAAGGCCGCCAGCCCGATTCGATCCGCGAACTGCTGCGTCCTGCGGTGCTGATACCCGAATCCAAGCGCCTGAACGTGCTGCTCAAGGAATTCCGCCTCTCGCGCAACCACATGGCGATCGTCGTGGACGAGTACGGCGGTGTTGCCGGGCTGGTCACGATCGAGGACGTGCTGGAAGAAATCGTCGGCGAGATTGACGACGAATACGATGACGCACCCGGCGAAAGCCTGATCCAGGCCCAGGCCGACGGCCGCTACGTGGTCGACGCGCTGACCCCGATCGACGAGTTCAACGAACGCTTCGGCGCCGATTTCGACGACAGCGAATACGACACCCTCGGCGGCATGCTGGCGGCGGCGATCGGCCACCTGCCCGAAACCGGCGAGGAAATCAGCATCGGCCGTTTCGACTTCCGCATCGCGCGTGCCGACGCACGCCGGGTGCACGCCTTGCACATGATCGTGCGTGGCGATGCCTGAGCGGCTGGACACGTCCGCCATGCGCGGGCGCGGCATTTCCTCTGTGCACACGGCCGGCCGGCATCTGCTTGCCGGCCTGCTGGTGCTGATGCTCGGCTGGCTCACGCCGGCACTGGCGCATGCGCAGGACCACGTGCAGGGCATCGCCGACCCGGCAGCGCAACAGCCGCCGGCGCCGCGCATCGGCGTGATCACGATGACACCGGGCGAGGACTACTGGGCCCGCTTCGGCCACAACGCGATCCTGGTCGAAGATGCGACCAGTGGCGAGCGTATTTCCTACAACTACGGCTATTTCGATTTCGAACAGCCCGGCTTCATGCGCCGCTTCATGCGCGGCCAGATGCTGTACCAGCTGGTGGCGCTGCCGCTGGAAGTGGACTTGCACACCTATGCCGCCGAAGGCCGCGGCGCGACGCTGCAATGGCTGGACCTGCCAGCGGCGCAGGCGATCGCGCTGGCGGACTTCCTCAAGTGGAACGCACTGCCGGAAAACGCCGACTACCGCTACGACTATTTCACCGACAACTGTTCCACCCGCGTGCGCGATGCGCTGGATCGCGCACTGGACGGCGCACTGGCCCGGCAACTGCGCACCCGCTCGCACGGCCTGACCTACCGCAACGAGGCGCTGCGTCTGGGTGCCGGGCTGCCATGGATGCTGCTGGGCATGCATGCCGGGCTCGGCCCGTTCGCCGACCGCCCGCTTTCGCTGTGGGACGAGGCCTTCGTGCCGCAACGCCTGGCCGATGCGCTGCAGAGCGTGGAACTGGAAGACGGCCGGCCACTGGTGCGCGAGCAGCTTGAGCTGCTGCCGGACCGCCTCGCCCTGGAACGCGATACGGCACCGTCACTGCGTGCGCACTTCGCCATTGCCGGTGGCGGGCTGGCACTGCTGCTGGGCCTGCTGCTGCGTCCACGTGCCGGCCGCGCCGCACGCCTTTCCGGCACCGCACTGGCGGCAGGCATCTGGCTGGCTTGCGGGCTGGGCGGCCTGGTACTGGTCGGCCTATGGACGCTGACCGCGCATGTCGCCGCATGGGGCAACGAGAACCTGTTGCTGTTCAACCCGCTGTGTCTGGCTCTGCTGGCGGCGATCCCGACGTTGGCGCGCGGCCGACAGGCACCGCGTTGGCTGGTGGCAACCGCGCAGCTGGTGGCCGCGGCCGCTGCACTGGCGTTGTTCCTGCGCTTCCTGCCGTTCCGCATTCAGAACAATGCCGACTTCATCGTGCTGCTCGGACCGATCCACGCGGTGCTGGCCTGGCGCCTGACGCGCCGCGACGATACGCACGCCGGCAACGAATAACAGGCAGCTCACCTGCGTCCGCCCCCCACGAATGGGGGGCTGTATCGACATCGGCCCAGGCGCACCATTCCCCCTGACGCAACCTATCTTGCAGGGGAATCCAACATGTCCATCATGACCCGCCACAGCCTGGCCATTGCATTGGCACTGGCACTGACACCTCTGGCGCAAGCGGAGCAGACCCACAGCGCCAGCTGGTGGGATCCGGCCGACAGTGGCTGGGGCCTGGCCACGCTGGACCAGGGCAATGTGCTTGGGCCGTACTGGTTCACCTATGACGAAGAAGGCAAGCCGGCCTGGTTCATGGGAATAGGCCTGCCCCAACCGGACGGCAGCTACGCCGGCGATCTTTACCGTTTCACGGGGACGCCGTTCGCTCAGATCGGCGACACCCGTGCCAACCAGCCAGGCAGCATTGTCGGCACGATCAGCCTGGCATTCGATTCTGATCCCAGAAAGATGAGCTTCACCACGCGGATCGACGGCGAAACCGTCGCGCGTAACCTCACTCGATTCAACTTCAGCGGAAAGGATCTGGTCTGCAGGGCAACGTCGGTGCCGCCCGCCGATCTCACCAACTACAGCGGGATGTGGTGGGAGCCGGCAACCAGCGGCTGGGGCATCAACGTGATGCACCTGGACGAGCAGATCTTCGGCCAGTGGTACACCTATGAGGCACCCGACCGTCCGGTGTTCATGACGCTCGATCTCACCCGCCAGGGCGATGGCAGCTACGCCGGCACCGTCTGGCGGCAGAAGGACGGAGGGCGCTCATTCAAGTCGTCCATCTCCAACCAGCCCTCACAGCCCGGCAGCGGCGAAGTGGGCAGCGCATCCCTGATCTTCCTGGATGGCGCGCAGGCCGAGTTCGACTATGTGGTCGGCGAAGACACGGGCCATCACGTGCTGCAGCGCTTCCAGTTCGGCAACGTGATCGAACAGTGCAGCGTGCAACCCTATGACTCCGAAGGCGACAGCGAGGGCGAGGGCGACGACGAGAGCGACGGCGAGCTGTGCCATCCGCCGTACCATGTCGGCGACAGCCGGAAGCTGCGCGCCACCGGCACCAGCAACGGCTCGCCCCAGGACCCGCACACTTTCACCGAAACCATCACCGGCAGCGCCATCTTCAATGGCCACTCCGCGCTGGTGCAGGAGTTCTCCGGACAGACCAGCAGCGGCAACGGCGTTTACGCCCGCAATTACTTGGGCAATGGCGACGGCACCCTGCTGTCGTTTGGTGCCGAAGCACTCGACCCGTCCAGCGGACAGATCGTCAGCACCAGCCGCAACGATCCTTCCAGGGTTGAAGCGCCACGACGCTTCCAGGTGGGTGAGACGGTGTCGGTGGAGTACGGCGTGGATTCCAGCAGCGCCGCCGGAGCGGGTCGCACCGAGGTCAAGACCACCTATCGGCTGCTGGGGCGCGAACAGGTCTCGGTGCCCGCGGGCAGCTTCAACGCCTGCAAGTTCGAGGTCACGATCGAGGAAAGCAGCAGCGTGGCCGGTGTCAGCACGCGCACCCTGCTCAGCGGCCACATCTGGAATGATGCGGAGTTCGGCCCGGTCAGGCAGCAGTTCCAGGGCACCAACACCGTCAATGCGTTCGGATACAACACCACCACCGAGCTGACCTCCGCGCAGGAACTGCTGGAAGCCACGATGAACGGCGGCCAGCGCCCGTAAGCGCGGCTTCGGACCGCCTTGCACACGCTCCCGCCAGCACCGATGGGGTCCTGGCGGGAGCGACCTTGCGCAGCCCCGTTCTCCACGCGGCATGCCAAGACCTGTTCAAAGCCCACTGTGCCCACCGGCAGAGGCGACCCGCGCAGCCCCGGCCCGCGATCGGGACCTGCCCCGCACATCCTGCGCGGCGGCGACGTCGCCCGGTCACCCCCGCCAATGCCGGCCCCACTGCCATCGGCACGCACAGGGCGACTGCCGACGCCGCACATCCGGGCACGGCCGTACCGGCCCCGTCAGCCTGATCGGCGTGAATGTTGCCACCTGCACCACGCAGCATCCCCTCACACAGCCAAGCTGAACTAAGCCTTCCGTCGAATACTCGCGCCGATCGGCTCCGGGCTATAATTGCCAGCTGTCGCCCGTGGGTGCTGAGCGCGACCTTCCCCCTCCCGATCCCCTAAGAAAAGGTGCCGGCAAACACCGGCTCTGACATGGCCAACGCAAGCAGCCTGATAAAGCAATTCCAGCAGTCTTCCCCTCTGGCCGGCGGCAACGCCGATTACGTCGAGAACCGCTACGAAGCATGGCTCGCAGACCCGGAGTCGGTGTCGCCCGAATGGCGTACCTATTTTGAAACCTTCAAGGGCCGCGAGGCTGGTGACGTACCGCACTCGGTGGTGCTGGAACGCATCGCGATGGCCGCCCAGATCGCGCCACGCCTTGGCCCGAGCTCGATCGTCAGCGACGGTTATTCGGAAAGCCAGGGCGGCGTCCGCAAACTGGTCACCGCCTACCGCTCGCGTGGCCACCTGGGCGCGGCACTCGATCCGCTGGCGATGACCGCCAAGCCCGGCGCACCGGATCTGGACCTGCCGTTCCATGGCCTGTCCGATGCCGATCTGGACGTGGAGTTCTCCACTGGCGCCTTCTTCGGCCCCGAGCGCATGACCCTGCGCAACCTGCTGGCGGCGCTGCGCGCCACCTACAGCAGTTCGATCGGCGCCGAGTTCATGCACATTTCCGACGCCACCCAGCGCCAGTGGATCTACAAGCGCCTGGAAGCGGCCGGCGGCAAGTTCGGCTTCGATGCCTCGCAGAAGAAGCGCATCCTCGAGCGCCTGACAGCAGCCGAAGGACTGGAACGCTACCTCCACACCAAGTATGTGGGCCAGAAGCGCTTCTCGCTGGAAGGCGGCGACAGCCTGATTCCGCTGCTGGACACGATGATCGAACGTGCCGGTGAAACCGGGGTCAAGGAAATCGCCATCGGCATGGCCCATCGTGGCCGCCTCAATGTGCTGGTCAACACCCTGGGCAAGCCGCCGCACAAGCTGTTCGACGAGTTCCAGGGCAAGTTCGACCAGCCCGACCTGCCGGACCACTCCGGTGACGTGAAGTACCACATGGGCTTCTCCTCCGACGTGCAGACCGTCGGTGGCGCAGTGCATCTGGCGCTGGCGTTCAACCCTTCGCATCTGGAGATCGTCGATCCTGTCGTCGCCGGCTCGGTGCGCGCCCGCCAGGTGCGGCGCGAGGACACCGCGCGCGACCAGGCCATCTCGCTGCTGATCCACGGCGATGCCGCGTTCGCAGGACAGGGCGTGGTGATGGAACTGCTGCAGATGTCGCAGGCGCGTGGTTTCGCCGTGGGCGGCACGCTGCATGTGGTGATCAACAACCAGGTCGGCTTCACCACCAGCCGCCCGGACGACGCACGCTCCACGCTGTACTGCACCGACGTGGCCAAGTTCGTCGGCGCGCCGGTGTTCCATGTCAACGGCGACGATCCGGAAGCCGTTGCCTTCGTCGCGCAGCTGGCGTTCGACTACCGCCGCGAGTTCAAGCGCGACGTGGTGATCGACCTGGTCTGCTACCGCCGCCACGGCCACAACGAGGCCGACGAGCCGGCCGCGACCCAACCGTTGATGTACCAGAACATCCGTGCCCGCAAGACCACCCGCGAGCTGTACGCCGAAAGCATCCAGGCCAAGGGCGTGATCGCCGCCGACGAAGCCGCCGCGATGGTCGCCAGCTACCGCGACAAGCTCGACAAGGGTGAAGTCACCGCGCGTCTGGCCGCCCCGGATGCGAGCGTTGAAACCATCGACTGGTCGCCGTTCCTGAAGGGCACGCTGACCGAAGACGGCAAGACCGGCGTGCTGCGCCGCGAGCTGGAAGAACTGGCCCGCACCATCACCACGCTGCCGACCGAACTGAAGCTGCACTCGCGTGTGGCCAAGATCTACGAAGACCGCCAGAAGATGGCCAGCGGCGAGCTGCCCGGCGACTGGGGCTTTGCCGAGAATCTGGCCTACGCCACCCTGCTGAAGGAAGGCTACCGCCTGCGCCTGGTCGGCCAGGACGCCGGTCGCGGCACCTTCTTCCACCGCCATGCGGTGCTGCACGACCAGAACAGCGGCAAGACCTTCCTGCCGCTGGGCCAACTAGCCGACAACCCCGAGCACGTCACCGTGATCGACTCGCTGCTCAGCGAGGAGGCGGTGATGGCGTTCGAATACGGTTACGCCACCTCCGATCCGAATACGCTGGCGATCTGGGAGGCCCAGTTCGGCGATTTCGCCAACGGTGCCCAGGTCGTGATCGACCAGTTCATCAGCTCCGGCGAGGCCAAGTGGGGCCGTCTGTGCGGTCTGGGCCTGTTCCTACCGCACGGCTACGAAGGCCAGGGTCCGGAACACAGCTCGGCACGCCTGGAGCGCTTCCTGCAGTTGTGCGCACTGGACAATATGCAGGTCTGCGTGCCGACCACACCAGCGCAGGCCTTCCACATGATCCGCCGCCAGATGAAGCGCGCCACGCGCAAGCCGCTGATCGTGATGACGCCCAAGTCGCTGCTGCGCCACAAACTCGCGGTATCGACGCTGGACGAACTGGCCAACGGCCACTTCCAGCGCCTGATTCCGGACAGCTTCGCGCAGGATCCGGCCAAGGTGCAGCGCGTGATCGCCTGCTCCGGCAAGGTCTATTACGACCTGCTGGAAGAAGCCCAGAAGCGCGGCGTGGACAATGTCGCGCTGGTGCGTGTGGAACAGCTTTACCCGTTCCCGCGCGAGGCTCTGATCGAGGAAATCAAGCGCTTCCCGAACGCAGCCGATCTGGTCTGGTGTCAGGAAGAACCGATGAACCAGGGCGCCTGGTACCAGATCCAGCACCATCTGCGCTTCTGCCTGCAGGGCAAGCAGAAACTCAGCTACACCGGCCGCTCGCGTTCGCCGGCGCCGGCTGCCGGCCATTTCGCCACCCACGTCGCCGAACAGGCGCGTCTGGTCGAAGATGCGCTGGTCGCCCCGCTCACTGGCGACCACGTCGCCGAATGACCGTATCCTTGCCCTTCCACTGATATCGCAACCCACGCCACGCGCAAAGGACGACACACCATGTCCATCGAAGTCAAAGTCCCGGTGCTGCCGGAATCCGTCTCCGACGCCACCATCGCCAGCTGGCACAAGAAGCCCGGCGATGCGGTCTCGCGCGACGAGAACCTCGTCGATCTGGAAACCGACAAGGTCGTGCTGGAAGTTCCCTCGCCGGTTGATGGCGTGCTGAAGGAAATCCGTTTCGATTCCGGCGCCACCGTCACCTCCGAGCAGATTCTGGCGGTGATCGAGGAAGGTGCGGCCGCCGCTGCACCGGCAAAGACCGATGCCCCGCAGGCCAGCGAAGCCGCCAAGCCTGCCGCTCCGGCCGCCGCTGGCGCCGCTGCCCCGGCAGTCGCCGCCAGCGCTTCTTCGCTGCCGCCGGGCGCCCGCTTCACTGCGGCCGTGAATCAGGTCGATCCGGCCGAGGTGGCCGGCAGCGGCCGTCGTGGCGCGGTGACCAAGGAAGACATCCTTAACCACCTGAAGAACACCCCGGTCGGCGGTGGCGCACGCCCGGAAGAGCGCGTGCCGATGACCCGCATCCGCAAGCGCATCGCCGAGCGCCTGATGCATTCCAAGGACTCGATCGCGATGCTGACCTCGTTCAACGAGGTCAACCTGGGCAAGGTCATGGCGATGCGCAAGGAGCTGCAGGAATCCTTCGTGCAAGCCAACGGCATCAAGCTCGGCTTCATGAGCTTCTTCGTCAAGGCCGCGGCCGAGGCACTGAAGCGCTACCCGATCATCAACGCCTCGGTTGATGGCGACGACATCATCTATCACGGCTATTCCGACATCTCGATCGCCATTTCCACCGAGCGCGGGCTGGTGACACCGGTGCTGCGCAATGCCGAGCGCATGAGCTTTGCCGATGTCGAACATGCCATCGCCGCCTACGCCAAGGCCGCGCGCGAAGGCGGACTGAAGCTGGAAGACCTGCAGGGTGGCACCTTCACGATCACCAACGGCGGCACCTTCGGCTCGCTGTTCTCGACCCCGATCGTCAACCCGCCGCAGAGTGCCATCCTGGGCATGCACGCGATCAAGGAGCGCGCGATCGTGGAAAACGGCCAGGTCGTGGCCGCCCCGATGATGTACCTGGCGATCTCCTACGATCACCGCATCATCGATGGCAAGGACGCGGTGCTGTTCCTGGTCGACATCAAGAACCAGCTGGAAAACCCGCACCGGATGCTGCTCGGCCTCTGATCCGGACCTGCGCCCGGCCACCTCGCGCCGGGCGCTTCGTTTTCACCGCTTCACCCGGCGTCGGCCGCGCAGGCGGACGACGCCTTCCCGTTTAAGGAAAGTATCGGCCATGAGCGAACAATTCGACGTCATCGTCATCGGAGCCGGCCCGGCCGGCTATCACGCCGCGATCCGTGCCGCGCAGCTGGGCCGCAAGGTGGCCTGCATCGACGCCGCGCTGGGCAAGGACGGCAAGCCTGCACTGGGCGGCACCTGCCTGCGCGTGGGCTGCATCCCGTCCAAGGCGCTGCTGGATTCCTCGCGCCAGTTCCACAATCTGCAGCACCTGTTCGGCGAGCACGGCATCACCGCCAACGACGCGAAGATCGACGTCGGCACGATGATCGGGCGCAAGGACAAGATCGTGAAGCAGTTCACCGGCGGCATCGAGATGCTGTTCAAGGCGAACAAGGTCAAGCCGTACTTCGGCTTCGCCACGCTGCACGCCAACCGCCGGGTCGTGGTCAAGCAGCATGACGGCAGCGAAGTCGAACTCAGCGCCGCCAACGTCATCCTTGCCGCCGGCTCGGACTCGATCGAACTGCCGTTCGCCAAATTCGATGGCGAAACCATCGTCGACAACGTCGGCGCACTCGACTTCACCCAGGTGCCCAAGCGCCTGGCGGTAATCGGCGCCGGCGTGATCGGTCTGGAACTGGGCAGCGTCTGGAAGCGTCTCGGCGCCGAAGTCACGATCCTGGAAGCGATGCCGGACTTCCTCGCCGCCGCCGATGCCGAAGTGGCGCGCACCGCCGCCCGCGAATTCAAGAAGCAGGGCCTGGACATCCGCCTTGGCGCCAAGGTGTCCGCCGCCGAGATCATCGGCAAGGACCAGGAACGCCAGGTGCGGGTCAGCTTCCAGGACAAGTTCGGCGAGCAGTCGATCACCGTCGACAAGCTGCTGGTGGCGGTCGGCCGCCGCGCCGCGACCCGTGGCCTGCTGGCCGAGGATTCTGGCGTCAAGCTCAACGAGCGCGGCCAGATCGAAGTCGACGAGCACTGTCATACCGGCGTCGACGGCGTCTGGGCCGTGGGCGACTGCGTGCGCGGCCCCATGCTGGCACACAAGGGTTTCGAGGAAGGCATCGCGGTGGCCGAACTGATCGGCGGCCTGCCCGGCCACGTCAATTTCGACACCATTCCCTGGGTGATCTACACCGAGCCGGAAATCGCATGGGTCGGCAAGACCGAACAGCAGCTCAAGGAAGCCGGCGTGCCGTACAAGGCCGGCAGCTTCCCGTTCGCCGCCAACGGCCGCGCCGTGGCGATGCTGGAGCCAGCCGGTTTCGTGAAGATCCTGGCCCATGCGGAAACCGATCGCGTGCTCGGCATGCACCTGGTCGGCGCCAACGTCTCCGAACTGGTGCACGAAGGCGTGCTGACGATGGAATTCAGCGGCTCGGCCGATGACCTGGCACGCATCTGCCACGCCCATCCGAGCCTGTCCGAAGTCATCCACGACGCCGCGATGGCAGTCGACAAGCGCGCGATCCACAAGGCGAATTGACGAACAGGGATTGGGGATACGGGATTCGGGATTTGCAGAATTCCGGTCCCGGACGCTCCCGCGATTCACATGGGCGGAAGCGCACCCCAGCTCCCGTGACACAGGTTCCACACTGGAATTCCGCCATGAACATTCCCGCCACCTTCTCCGCCTTCCGCATCCACGGCAAGCACGACAGCCAGTGGCGTGCCGGCATCGAGCAGGTGTCGCTGGATGAGCTTTCGCCCGGCGAGGTGGTGATCCGTGCCGCGTATTCCTCGGTCAACTACAAGGATGCGCTGGCCGGCAGCGGCAAGAGCCAGATCCTGCGCCGCTTCCCGCTCATCGGCGGGATCGACGTGAGCGGTGTCGTGGTGGCGTCCGAAAGTCCGGATTTCGTGGTCGGCGAACAGGTGCTGGTGACCGGCTGCGGCCAGTCGGAAGTGCGCGATGGTGGTTACGCCCAGTACGTACGCGCCGAGGCCGCCAGCGTGGTGCGGCTGCCGGACGGGCTGGACCTGCGTCAGGCGATGATCATCGGCACCGCAGGATTCACCGCAGCGCTGGCACTGCTGCGCATGGAACGGCTGGGCCAGCGCCCGGAACAGGGCCCGATCGTGGTCACCGGCGCCAGCGGCGGTGTCGGCATGATGGCGATCGACATCCTGACCCGCGCCGGCTACGAAGCGCATGCGATCACCGGCAAGCTCGACCGGCTGGATTTCTTCACCATGCTCGGCGCACGCCAGGTGGTCTCGCGCGAAAAGCTCTACTGGGGCCAGCGCCCGCTGGAACCGACCCACTGGGCCGGCGCGATGGACAGTGTCGGCGGTGAAATGCTCGAAGGCCTGACCCGCGTCATCGCACCACAGGGCAGCATCGCCAGCTACGGCATCGCCGGCGGGCAGGAATTGCACACCACGGTGCTGCCGTTCGTCCTGCGTGGCGTGTCGCTGATCGGAATCACCGCCTCCAACGCGCCGCGTGCCGACCGCGATGAGGTCTGGAGCCGACTGGCCGGGGACTGGCGGCCGACGCATCTGGAAGCGATCTGCACCCGTGAGGTCACGCTGGAAGAACTGCCGCAGGTGTTCGACACGATGCTGGCGGGCGCCTCGTTCGGGCGAACCCTGGTGCGGCTGGATGACAGCGGCCCGGCCTGAAGTGCCGGCATTTCAAGCACATGGCGCAGTTTTACGCGGGGTTCCAGGCCATTTGGGCGCAGTAGCCAGCAGCTTCACGCCTTCGTGCAAGGCGTACGCGCGCCGCACATATCCCACCTCCGGCAAGTCCGATCGCGGCGCATCCGTCCCTGCCCTTTGCCGCCGTGACGGCGGCTGGGCAAAGATTCCTGGCACATCGCTTTCTCCACGAGGCCAAGCACATCACGGCTGACCAGCCCGCCAACGCCCCCGGAGCTATCGTGATCGCCTCCCTTCAACCCGGCCCGGTGACCGGCTAGAATCGGAACCTTCAACCAGGGGGCACCGGATGTCCGGTGGCCAATGCAACAAGCCGAGGAACCTATGGCACGTGTTCTGATCGTCGATGATTCACCTTCTCAATTGATGGGCATGAAGCTCATCATCGAGCGCCTCGGGCACGAGACGCTGACAGCCGAGGACGGCGCACTGGGTGTGGAAGCGGCCAAGCGGGAATTGCCCGACCTGATCCTGATGGACGTGGTGATGCCGAACCTCAACGGATTCCAGGCCACGCGTTCGATTTCCAAGAACGCCGAAACCGCACATATCCCGATCATTCTGGTGACCACCAAGGATCAGGAAACCGATCGCGTCTGGGGCATCCGTCAGGGCGCCAAGGCCTATCTGACCAAGCCGGTCAACGAGGCCGCGCTGATCAAGCTGGTCAAGGAACTGCTGCCGTCCTGATTTCAGGCCCGGCAGCGCAACCGTGCTGCCGGGCTGCATCTTGGCAGGTGCCGCACCTGCCGCCGCCTCGCCCTTCGCGCGATATCCGCGGCGCCCCTTCCCATCCGCATCCTGCCGCCTCTGCATCCGGCTGTCGCCGCGTGCGGCCATGGTCGGGCAGGTACTACACTAGCGGCCTTGCCCTGATCCTTGAGTACCGATGAGCTGGCTCCAGAAACTGATGCCCTCGCGCATCCGCACCGAAGGCCCGAAGAAATCCGGAACCGTACCGGAGGGGCTCTGGGAGAAATGCGACAGTTGCGCCGCCGTGCTGTACCGGCCGGAGCTGGAACGCAACCTCTACGTCTGCCCCAAATGCGATCACCATATGGCGATCGCGGCACGCTACCGCCTGGACACGCTGTTCGATCCGGGCAGCGCACACGAACTGGACGCCGGCCTGGGTCCGGTCGATGCATTGAAATTCCGCGATTCCAAGAAATACGCCGACCGCATCCGCGCCGCGCAGAAGCAGACCGGCGAGAAGGACGCTCTGATCTCGATGCACGGCCTGCTCAAGGGCAGCGCCCTGACCGCCTGCGCCTTTGAATTCCGCTACATGGGCGGCTCGATGGGCGCGGTGGTGGGTGAAAAATTCACCCGCGCGGCCGAATACGCGCTTGAGCATGGCACCCCGCTGGTGTGCTTCTCCGCCACCGGCGGCGCGCGCATGCAGGAAGGCCTGTTCTCGCTGATGCAGATGGCCAAGACCTCGGCCGCGCTGGCGCGCATGCGCGAAGCCGGCTTGCCGTACGTCTCGGTGCTGACACACCCGACCACCGGCGGCGTTTCCGCCAGCCTCGGCATGCTCGGTGATCTCAACCTGGCCGAACCCAAGGCACTGATCGGCTTTGCCGGCCCGCGCGTGATCGAACAGACCGTGCGCGAAACCCTGCCGCAAGGTTTCCAGCGCAGCGAATTCCTGCTCGACCACGGTGCCATCGACGCCATCGTGGATCGACGCCAGCTGCGTGAAAAGCTGGCCGCCCTGCTCGCCCTGCTGATGCGCGCACCGGCGCCAGCGCCGGATCCGGTGCAGGAAAGCAGCGAGGAGCCGGCCGCCTGACGCGGCCATCCTGATGGGCGCACGACGCTATTTCGGCACCGACGGTATCCGTGGCCGGGTCGGTGAAGGCGCGATTTCTGCCGATTTCGTACTGAAACTGGGCTGGGCCCTGGGCCGTGCGCTGGCCGTCGGGCAGCGTCACCCGGTCGTGGTGATCGGCAAGGACACGCGCATCTCCGGCTACATGTTCGAATCGGCACTCCAGGCCGGGCTGGTCGCGGCCGGCGCCGATGTGCGCCTGCTCGGCCCGATGCCCACGCCCGGCGTGGCCTACCTGACGCGCTCGTTGCGCGCCGATGCCGGCATCGTCATCAGCGCCTCGCACAATCCGCACTACGACAACGGCATCAAGCTGTTCTCGGCGCAGGGCGAGAAGCTCGACGACGCCACCGAGCTGGCGATCGAGGCGGCACTGGAACAACCCTTTTCCACCGTCGCCTCCGATGCGCTGGGCAAGGCTGCGCGCATCGTCGATGCGGCCACTCGCTACGCCGAATTCTGCAAGGCCTCGGTCGGTGAGGATTTTTCGCTGGCCGGCAGCCGCATCGCGTTGGACTGCGCACATGGCGCCACCTACCAGATCGGCCCGCAGGTGTTTTCCGAATTGGGCGCACAGGTGCTGCCGCTGGGCACCGCACCGGACGGCCTCAATATCAACCGCGACGTCGGCTCGACCCATCCACAGGCGCTGGCCGAATTGGTTCGCAAAGAGCGCGCCGATCTGGGCATCGCCTTTGATGGCGATGGCGACCGCGTGCTGTTCGTGGACCGCAACAGCCAGGTGATCGACGGCGATGCACTGATCCATGTGCTGGCCGGTCACTGGCATGCCAGCGGTCGCCTGCACGGGCCAGTGGTCGGCACCCTGATGACCAACTTCGCGCTGGAAAAGGCATTGGCCGGGCGCGGCATCGGCTTCATCCGCACCAAGGTTGGCGACCGCTATGTGCACCAGGCACTGGTCGAACACGGCGGCGTGCTCGGCGGCGAAGCCTCGGGCCACATCCTGTGCCTGGACCGCGCCAGCACCGGCGACGCCATCATCAGCGCGCTGCAGGTGCTCGAAGCCCTGCGCGCGCAGGGCCTGACGCTGGAACAGGCACTGGCCGACTATCACCCGCTGCCGCAACGTACCGTCAATATCCCGGTGCGCGGCGGCCAGCCGCTGGCACACCCGGATGTGGTCGCCGCACGCGAGCGCGCCGAGACCGAACTGGCCGGTCGTGGTCGGCTGGTGCTGCGCGCCTCCGGCACCGAGCCACTGATCCGCGTCACGGTCGAAGCCGACGATGCCGGCCTCATGCAGTCCGTGCTGGATGCGCTCTCCGCCGCGGTCAGCGCCGCCATCTGACGCTGTTCAAAGCTGTTCAAGGACAACGCAGGGGGCGGATTTGACCCGCCTCAAGCGGCGCCCGGCAAAACCCCTATCCTTTGGTCTTTTCCACCCATCTTGCAGGTATCGCGTACATGAGCTCCGTCATCCCCACCCTGGACATCCGTCGTTTCGACAGCGATCGTGACGCCTTCGTCGCGGAACTTGGCGCGGCCTACCGCGAATGGGGCTTCGCCGGCATCCGCCATCACGGCATCCCGCAGGACCTGATCGACGGCGCCTACGACGCCTTTCAGCGCTTTTTCGCACTGCCCGCAGAGGTGAAGAAGAAGTACCACGTGCCCGGCGGCGGCGGTGCGCGCGGCTATACCCCGTTCGGCGTGGAAACCGCGAAGGATTCCAAGCATTTCGATCTCAAGGAGTTCTGGCACGTCGGGCGCGAGCTGCCAGCGGACAGCCACTACCGCCAGGTGATGGCCGACAACCAGTGGCCGGAAGAAGTCCCCGAGTTCAAGCATCAGGCGCTGGCGCTGTATGGCGCGCTGGACGAGCTGGGCTCGCGCGTGCTGTCAGCGCTGGCGCTGCACATCGGCCTGCCGCAGAACTGGTTCGCCGACAAGACCGATGCCGGCAACTCGATCCTGCGCCCGATCCACTACCCGCCGATCACCGCCGACGACATCCCCAACGTGCGCGCCGGCGCGCATGAGGACATCAACCTGATCACCTTGCTGGTCGGGGCCAGTGCAGCGGGCCTGGAAGTGCTTTCACGCAAGGGCGACTGGGTACCGTTCACCGCCGATGCCGACACCATCGTGGTCAACATCGGCGACATGCTGCAGCGCCTGACCAACCACGTGTACCCGTCCACCACGCACCGCGTGGTCAACCCGCCGGGCGACGAGGCACGCCAGCCGCGGTATTCGACACCGTTCTTCCTGCACCCGAATCCGGATTTCCTGATCGATGTGCTGCCCTCGTGCATCACGCCGGACAATCCGAACCGCTATCCGGAACCGATCACGGCGCAGGGCTACCTGGAACAACGTCTGCGCGAGATCAAGCTGATCTGATCCCTGGTTGCAGCATCACATCCGATCCGGCCCACGTGGCCGGATCGGCGTGCCGAAGCGGCTCAGTCGCCGTCGCGGATCGCGGCCGACTTCTTCGCCATCGTGCGGCGCAGCATCACATCGGGTATCAGCTTGAACGCCATCCGCATCAACTTGTAGCCGGTACCGGGAATCACCACGACCTTGCCGGCCTCGGCGCCCTCCACGCCCAGCCGCGCGACCTCGTCGGCCTGCAACCACATCCACTTCGGCAGCTTCGATACCCGCTCACGGGTGCCGGTGACATCGTGGAATTCGGAATAGGTGAAGCCCGGGCACAGCGCGCAGACCTGCACCCCGTGCGCGGCGTTTTCCAGCGCCAGCGACTCGCTGAACTTGATCAGGAAACTCTTGGCACCCGCATACAGCGTCTGCCCGTTGGAGCTCGGCGCCAGGCCCGCGAACGAGGCCACATTGAGAATCCGGCCGTTGCCGGCAGCACGCAGTTGCGGCAGAAGGCGCCAGGTCAGCTCGCTGACCGCCGTCACCATCACCTGCAGGAACGCGGCGTGGGTTTCCCACGACGAGGACAGGTAATTGCCCGGCACGCCGTAGCCGGCGTTGTTGACCAGCACACGGATGCCGATACCGCGCTCGGCCAGCGCCTCGACCAGCCGGCGCGGCGTGGCTGGATCAGCCAGATCGGCGGCGATCACCACGCACTCCACCTGCTTTCCAAGCTCCTGTGCCAGCGCTTCGAGCCGATCGGCACGGCGCGCGGTCAGTACCAGCGGCACCCCACGGGCGGCGTACTGGCGTGCGATTTCGGCACCGATGCCGCTGGAGGCACCGGTGATCAGGGCATGTGTGGGCTGCGACATCGGATCATCCGCGTGGTGTGACTGCCGACAAGCATACGGCAGCCGCCGCGCCGGGCAGTCCGGCACGGCGTGACCACCCGCAACGGTATCGCTATGCTTGCCGGTCCATTGCCCGGAGATTGCATCGATGCGCCAGAAAATCGTCGCTGGAAACTGGAAACTGCATGGCGACCGCGCTTTTGCGCACGCCCTGGTGGACGCCATCGCCGCCGCCCCGCAGGCCGGTGTGGAGCTGGTCGTGCTGCCGCCCCTGCCTTATCTGGCCGAACTGGTGACCCGCCACGCCGGCAACACGCTGCACCTGGGCGCGCAGGATCTGGACATCCACCAGCAGGGTGCCTACACCGGCGAAGTCGCCGGCCAGATGCTGAAGGACATCGGCGCCAGCCACGTGCTGGTCGGCCATTCCGAACGCCGCCAGTACCACGCCGAAAGCAATGAGCTGGTGGCGCAGAAATTCCAGATCGCACGCGAATCCGGCCTGATCCCGATCCTGTGTTTCGGCGAAACCCGCGAACAGCGCGAATCCGGCGCCACCAGGGAAGCCCTTGCGGCACAGCTGCAACCGGTGCTGGCGCTGGGCGCTTCTGCGCTGGAAGGCGTCGTGTTCGCCTACGAACCGGTCTGGGCGATCGGCACCGGCCTGACCGCCAGCCCGGAGCAGGCGCAGGAAGTCCATGCCTGGACCCGTGGCGAAGTGGCCCGGGTTGATGCTAAGATTGCCAGCTCGCTCCCGATCCTGTACGGCGGAAGCGTCAAGCCCGCCAACGCCGCCGTGCTGTTTTCGCAGCCGGATATCGACGGCGGCCTGATCGGCGGAGCTTCCCTGGTTGCCAACGATTTCCTAGCCATCGCCGCTGCTGCGGCGCGGTAGAACAGACCATGATCTACACGCTTTTCAATGTCGTCTATGTGCTCGTCGCGGTTGCGATGACCGTCTTCATCCTGCTGCAGCGCGGCGCCGGTGCCGGTGCTGGCGCGGGATTCGGCGCCGGCGCTTCGGCCACGGTGTTCGGTGCACGCGGTTCGGCCAACTTCCTGTCCAAGAGCACCGCGATCCTGGCCACCATCTTCTTCCTGATGGCGCTGGGCATGGCGGTCTTCCTGCACAAGACCGTTGGTTCGGGCAGCAGCCAGGCCGACGAACTGGGCATCATGGGCAGCATGGTCCCGGAAGCCAGTGTCCCGGCCCAACAGAGCGTGCCAGCCATTCCCGAAACGATCGTGCCGCCCGCCGCACCCGCCGCCGAGCAGGCTCCGGCCGCAATCCCGGCCGAATCCGAGGTGGAAACGCCGGTTCCGGCAACCGAGTGACGCCGCAACGAACTTTGGTATGATGCGCGGCTTCCCGCGCCACACCGTGAAAACAAGCCCAGGTGGCGGAATTGGTAGACGCACTACCTTGAGGTGGTAGCGACGCGAGTCGTAGGGGTTCGAGTCCCCTCTTGGGCACCACATACTGCTCCGATGCCAACGGCACCGGAACTTGAAAACCCGCCACCGTGCGGGTTTTTTCTTGCCTGTTCACCGCGCAGAAAAACCGGCAAAGCAGCAAGCCGGCATCGCGCTTCCATGCCTGCACAGCGGGCGATGGTGCTTCCCCTGCTGTTCAGGCACAGGCGCCTGACATCACTCATCCAGCGCGGCACGGATCGGCGTGAAAAAGTCCCGGGCACGGCTGACGGTATCCTGCACGCTTTCGGCACCGGCCAGGGTCTGCACCAGCGCGCTGCCGATGACCACGGCATCGGCGGCTTCGCCGATTACACGGGCTGAAGCGCCATCGCGCACACCGAAGCCGACCGCCACTGGAAGATCGCCCTGCGCCTTGATCCGGGCCACGGCGTCGCGCACCGCATCGGTCTGCAGATGGGCCGCGCCGGTGACGCCGGCGAAAGACACGTAATACAGGTAACCGCGCCCGTTCTTCATCAGCCGCGCCAGCCGCTCCGGGCTGCTGGTCGGGGCCGCCAGGCAGATCTGGTACAGCCCGTTGGCCTTGAATGCCGCCTGCACCGCATCAGCCTCTTCCGGCGGGCAATCCACCAGCAGCACGCCATCCACGCCGGCCTGCGCAGCCTGCTGTGCGTAGCGTTCCACACCATGGATCTCGACCGGATTCAGATAGCCCATCAGCACCACCGGCGTTTCGTTGTCCTGCTCGCGGAACTGGCGCACGAAATCGAAGACTTTCGCGGTATCCACACCACGCGCCAGCGCACGTTCGCTGGCCTGCTGGATCACCGGGCCGTCCGCCATCGGATCAGAGAACGGCACCCCCAGCTCGATCACGTCGGCGCCCGATGCCACCAGTGCATGCATCAGCGGCACCATCGCCTCGATCGATGGATCGCCGGCAGTGATGAAGGGCACCAGACCGGTGCGGCCAGCAGCCTTGAGGGAAGCAAAACGGGTATCGATGCGGTTCATGGGGTGGAAGCCGGGAATGGGGAATGGGGAATGGGAAAAGCGAAAAAAGCCAAAAGCGGAAGCACTGGAAAATTCGGGACACGGATTGGCTTGGACGAATCCCCAATTCCGAATCCCTGCGTTAAAGCTCAATACCTTCACGTTTGGCGATCGTATGGACATCCTTGTCGCCGCGCCCGGACAGGTTGCACAGCACGATGCCGTCCTTCGGCAATTCGCGCGCCAGCTTGATCGCCTGCGCCACGGCGTGGCTGGATTCCAGCGCCGGCAGGATGCCCTCGCTGCGGCACAGCAGGTGGAAGGCTTCCAGCGCCTCATCGTCGGTGACGCCGATGTATTCGGCGCGGCCGGTGTCCTTGAGGAAGCTGTGTTCCGGGCCGACGCCCGGGTAGTCCAGCCCCGCGGAAATCGAATGGGTTTCGATGATCTGGCCATCGTCGTCGCACAGCAGATAGGTGCGATTGCCATGCAGCACGCCGGGCCGGCCAGCCGCCAGCGAAGCGGCATGGCGGCCACTTTCGATACCGTCACCGGCTGCTTCGGCTCCGACGATGCGCACCGCGCGGTCATTGAGGAAGGCATGAAACAGGCCGATGGCATTGCTGCCGCCGCCGACGCAGGCGGTGATCGCGTCCGGCAGACGGCCGTACTGCGCCAGCATCTGCGCGCGCGCCTCGCGCCCGACCACGGCATTGAAGTCGCGCACCATCGCCGGGTACGGATGCGGACCGGCGACCGTGCCGATGATGTAGAAGGTGTCGTGGATGTTCGTCACCCAATCGCGCATCGCTTCGTTCAGCGCGTCCTTGAGCGTGGCCGAGCCGGCGGTGACCGGCACCACCTTCGCGCCCAGCAGATTCATCCGGTAGACGTTGATCTTCTGCCTCTCGATGTCGGTGGCGCCCATGTAGACCACGCATTCCAGCCCCAGACGCGCGGCGACGGTGGCGCTGGCGACGCCATGCTGGCCGGCGCCGGTCTCGGCGATGATGCGGGTCTTGCCCATGCGCTGGGCCAGCATCGCCTGGCCGACGGTGTTGTTGATCTTGTGCGCGCCGGTGTGGTTCAGATCTTCGCGCTTGAGCAGGATGCGCGCGCCGCCGACCTTCTGCGTCAGGCGCTGGGCGAAATAGATCGGGCTGGGGCGGCCGACATAATCACGCAGGTCAGCGTCCAGTTCGGCGATGAACTCCGGGTCCTCTCGGTAGCGCAACCAGGCGTCAGTCAATTCCTGCAGCGGCTGCATCAGGGTTTCGGCCACGAAGCTGCCGCCATAAGGACCGAAGTGGCCACGGGCATCGGGAAACACGTCGTAGTCGGAAACATGCGGCAGATTCATCGTGGCCATGCACTGTGCGGAAAAGGCCATCAGTCTAGCGCCACGCAGGCGAAGGGATAAGCGATAAAATTGCCGCAACCTGTCAGGAAATCTCACAGATTATGCCGACTTCCCTGCCCTCGTTGAACGCGCTGCGGGCCTTTGAGGCGGTCGCGCGACTGCACAGCGTCAGCCGCGCCGCCGACGAGTTGCACGTCACCCACGGCGCGGTCAGCCGCCATCTGCGCACGCTGGAAGAAACACTGGGCTGCGCGCTGTTCCGGCGCGAAGGCCGCGGTCTGGTGCCGACCCGCGCCGGCCTGCATCTGGCCGAAGCCGCCAGCGACGCCTTCGTACGGTTGCGCGACGCCTGTGGCCGCGTGCGGCAGGAGCAGGGCCGCAGCGCACTGGTGCTGGGATGCTCGGCCAGCATCCTGGCGCGCTGGGTCATTCCGCGACTTGCGCGGCTGGAGCAGGAACTGCCGGATCTGCGCCTGCACCTTTCCGCGCAGGAAACCATGCCCGGCCCGGAACTGGCCGGACTGGATGCCGCGCTGTTGCTGGACAGCCCGCCGTGGCCATCATCATGGCAGGTGTGGGAACTGGCGCCCGAGCGCATCGGCCCGGTAATGTCGAGCCAGCATCCGGACGCGGACAACCTGCGCAGCGCCACGCCCGCCAGCCTGATCCAGCAACCGCTGCTGCACACCACCTCGCGTCCGCAGGCCTGGCCGGACTGGGCGCAGCGGCATGGGCTGGACCCCGACGCACTCCAGTTCGGCAGCGGCTTTGCGCATCTGTATTACTTGCTGGAAGCCGCGGTCGCGGGGCTGGGCATTGCGATCGCACCGGAACCATTGGCAAGCGGGGATCTGGCCGCCGGCCGCCTGCTGGCACCGTTCGGATTCGTCGAAACCGACGCGCGCTGGGTGCTATGCAGCCGCAGACAGCACAGCGATCCGCGTCTGCCCGCACTGGCAGCCTGGCTGCGCACGGCACTGGAGGAAAACTGACGCTTTACCGGCGTTGCGCGTCAGCCGAGCGGCGGCAACCAGTGGTCCACCAGCAGGAACGCGAACAGCGCCATCAGGTACACGATCGAATAATTGAACACGATCATCGCGAAGCGCTCCGACGGCGGATTCATCAGCCGGATCGCGTACCACAGGAACACCCCGCCCAGCACCAGCGCGCCGCCCAGATAGAACAGCCCGCTCATGCCGGTCAGCCACGGCAGCATCGTCACCACCAGCAGCAGCAACGTGTAGAACAGCACATGCCAGCGGGTGTAGGTGACGCCGTGCGTGACCGGCAGCATCGGGATCATCGCGCGCGCGTAATCGTCGCGGCGGAAGATCGCCAGCGCCCAGAAGTGCGGCGGCGTCCAGACGAACACGATCAGGAACAGCAGCAGCGCATGCGGATGCAACTCACCGGTGACCGCGACCCAGCCCAGCACCGGCGGCGCAGCACCGGCAGCACCGCCAATCACGATATTCTGCGGCGTCGCGCGTTTGAGCCATGCGGTATAGACCACGGCATAGCCGATCAGCGAAGCGAAGGTCAGTACCGCCGTCAGCACATTGGTCCACAGCACCAGCACCAGCATCGAAAGTGCGCCCAGCGCCAGTGCGAACACCAGCACCTGCGAACTGCGCAGCTGGCCGCTTGGCAAGGGCCGGTGTGCGGTGCGCGCCATTACCACATCGATGCGCTGATCGATCAGATGATTGATCGCCGCCGCCGAAGCCGCCGCCAGCCAGATGCCGAGCATGCCAGCCAGCGCCGGCACCAGTGGCGGCAGACCAGGCACCGCCATCAGCATGCCGATGATCGCGGTGAACGCGATCAGTGCCACCACACGCGGCTTGGTCAGGGTCCAGTACTGGCGCGCCTTGAAACTCATCGCGCCACCGTCTCCGGCGCCGGACGCAGGCGCGCCAGCAGCAGCACCATCACGAACAGCAGCAGCGCCGCGACCGCGTTGTGCGCGGTGGCGATCTTCAGCGGCAAACCGGAGACCACATTCAGGATACCGAGACCGACCTGCGCCCCCAGCAGCACCCACAGCGCCATGCCCCAGCCGGAGATTTCCGGAATCGCGCGCAGCCTGCGGCCCAGAACGATCAGCCCGGCCACCACAACCAGCGCGAACAGCCGGTGCGCCAGCTGGATCGCCACCCGCGCTGGGCCATCCAGCACGCCGCCTTCATAGTCGGTGCCAATGCCGCGCCACAGCACGAAGGCCTCGCCGAAATCATGTTGCGGCCACCACTGGCCCAGGCATTTCGGGAAATCCGTGCCGCAGGCCAGCGCCGCATAGTTGGCCGACACCCAGCCCCCCAGCGCGATCTGCACCACCACCAGTACGATGCCGGCCACCAGCCATCCGCGCAGTGCCCAGGCCGCCGGCAGTTGCAGCGCCGCGTTCGGCGAAGCACGGCAGGCCAGCCAGGTCAGCAGCGCCATCGTGGTCATGCCGCCCATCAGATGGCCCATCACCACGATGGGTTTGAGCAGCCAGGTCACGGTCCACATGCCCAGCAGCGCCTGGAAGATGATCACCGCCAGCAACAGCGCCGACAGCCGGGAAAAGTCCCCGCGTGGCGACAGCACCCCGTCCGGCCGCAGGGCCCAGCCCAGCAGCATCACTTCACCGGCAATGGCCAGTGTCGAGGCCCAGCCATGCTGGCCCTGCATATAGAGTGGGATCGCGGCGGCCACCAGCGCGCTGGCACCGATCACCACGGCCTTGCCGCCACGTACCTTGCGTGAGCCCAGCAGCGCCAGCGTGAACACCATCAGCCCCAGCAATCCGGCCAGATGGCGGTGCACCTGTTCACGCCATGCCTTGTGGCTTTCCACCGGACGCTCGAAGGCGTCATTGGCATGCGCGATCTCGTGCTCATGCACCGGCCAGGTGATGCGGCCATAGCAGGTCGGCCAGTCCGGGCAGGACAGTCCGGCGTTGGACAAGCGCACGAAGGCGCCGAACACGATGACCACCATGACCAGCAGCAGGGCGATCCAGGCGATGCGGTGATAGTTGCGGTGTGGCATGGGCATCATTTCAGCAGCTGGGCGATATCGGCGCGCAGATCGGCCAGATCAAAATCCGGCGCATAGCGCATCACCAGGAAACCGGCCGGGTCGTACAGATAGACCGTCGGTGCGCCACTGCTGGCCAGCCCCGGCATGCGTTGTGCCAGCGTCGCATCCGGGCGCATCGGCACGAAGTTGCGGAACACCACGGCATCGGCCGGCACGGCACCGAACCACAGCACCTGCAGGCGATCGGCACGCCGCCCCTGCAGGCGCCAGACCTTGTCCAGACCGGCGATCAATTCGCCGCAGGCCGCACCGCAATCGGGCGGCGGCAATACCGCGATCTGCCAGCGGCGTTCCTGCGGCGCCCATTGGTAGATGCTGCCATCAGCCTGATGCAGTTCCAGATCGGACAGCGGCACCGGTGGTTCCAGCAATTCGCCGCGATTGCGCGTGTCCTGCGGCGACCAGCCGCTCAGATGCAGCAGCGTCGCCGCCACGAACGGCAGCAGGAACAGGGCCGCCAGCGCCACCAGCATGATGCGGTTGCGGCGGCGGACGGCAGGGTCGAATCCGGTTTCGCTGTTCATTCTCGTCCTCGGCGCAATGCCAGGATCAGGTAGACCACCATGACGGTGAGCGCCAGGCCCCACCACTGCACGGCGTAACCGCGGTGCCGTTCGGGGGGCAGCGTATTGGGCAGCGTGCCGGCATCGCGCACATGGCCCAGCGGCATCGAAGGCGCCGGCTGCAACACGCCATCATACGGACTTGTGCCGGTGTGGTCGCCGATTTCGTTACGATCAAGATAGGTCAGCAGTACCGTGGAGGCATCGGCTCCCCATGGGTTTTCCGCCAACTTCAGGCCCTGTCCGGGCCATGGCAGCAGGACACCATCGATCTGCTGCACTGGTGCGGGAACCTCGACTTCGGGCAGCGCACGATCCGCACCGATCGGCAGCCAGCCCAGTTCCACCAGTACCGGCGTCGCAGCACCCTGCACCTGGCCGAGCACGTAGGCGCGCACGCCCACCTGGCCTTCGCGCTGCTGGTTGTCGAGCAGCAGCACCGGTTCCCGGCGCAGAGTGACGGCACCATTCACGCGCACCGGCACATCCACCGGCGGCAGACCCAGCACCTGCGCCAACGGTTTCGGCGCGGCCTGCAGCGCGCGCGCGTAGCCGTCCAGCCAGCGCGCCTTTTCGTCGGCACGGCCGTATTGCCAGAACCCGAGCGATGCGAATGCGGCAGCCAGAAGGACGGCGGCCACGCCCCACGCGAGGCGGATGGCAAGATGTTCCCGACGGCTCACATCCAATCCAACGATGCTGTGGGACAATCGCCCGATGCCCGGAACCGCGCGTTCACGGCAAGCCTTTTCCTTCCAGCACAGTGGAACCCCGTCATGTGGCCGAAAGTCATCATCATCCTGTTCATCGTCCTGATCCTGTACAACCTCGGCGCCGGGCTGTACTACATGATCATCGACAAGGGCCAGACCAAGCGTACCGTCAATGCTTTGACCTGGCGCGTGGGCCTGAGCATCGCGCTGATTGCCCTGGTGGTACTGGGCATCCTGACCGGCGTGATCACACCGCACGGCATCAACGGCTGATCCAGCCTGGCCTCGGGCCCTCGTGCTGAAAGCCAGCGCTGGGCGATGAAGCGCAGGCGCATCGACACGCGCACCTGCGCTTGAGCGGAAGCCGGCCTGATGCCGGCGCCGCGATCAGAGCACGTAGACGAACAGGAACAACAGCAGCCACACCACGTCGACAAAGTGCCAATACCAGGCCACCGCCTCGAAGCCGAAGTGGTTGTCGGCAGTGAAATGTCCCTTCAGCACACGGAACCAGATCACGATCAGCATGATCGTGCCCAGCGTCACGTGCACCCCGTGGAAGCCGGTGAGCATGAAGAAGGTCGAACCGTAGATGCCCGAACCCAGGGTCAGGTTCAGATCACGGTAAGCGTGGATGTACTCCTCGACCTGGAAGAACAGGAAGGTCGCGCCCAGCAGCACGGTGGCGCCCAGCCACAGCAGCAGCTTGCCGCGCTGGCCGGCCTTCAGCGCATGGTGCGCGATGGTCAACGTGACGCCGGAAGCCAGCAACAGCAGCGTATTGACCAGCGGCAGACCCCAGGCCGACATGGTCTGGAATTCGCCACCGACCTGGGCCGGCCCGTTGGTCGGCCATGCCGCCTCGTAGCCACTCCACAGAAACGCCTGGGTCGCAACACCATCGCCCTCGCCGCCGATCCACGGCACCGACAGGCTGCGCGCGTAGAACAGCGCACCGAAGAACGCACCGAAGAACATCACCTCTGAGAAGATGAACCAGATCATCCCCATCCGGAACGAGCCATCCACCTGGCGGCTGTAGACGCCGGACACCGATTCGCGGATCACCGTGCCGAACCAGCCCCAGAACATGCCGATCATCACGGCCACGCCGACGTAGAACAGCGGCTTGCCCCAGGAGACCTCGTTGAACCAGTTGGCCACGCCGATGACCATGATGAACAGGCCGATCGAACCCACCAGCGGCCAGGGGCTGTACTTGGGAACAAAATAGATGTCGGCGTCGTGGGTGGTCTGGGCCATGGCGATTCCCGTATTCAAGCTGTGGCGATCATGGTGCCGCAGGTGCGGCGTGCGGATTGTTTTCGATCAGGCGCTGGGTGGCCGGATCATTCTTGAAGAAGGTATACGAAAGCGTCATGCGGCTCACCTGCTTGGGCAGGTCCGGATCGACGATGAAGCGTACCGGCATCGGCCGCTCCTCACCCGGGCCCAGCAGCTGCTCGGTGAAGCAGAAGCATTCGGTCTTGTTGAAGTAGGCCGAGGCGATGCTCGGTGCCACCGATGGCACCGCCTGCCCGACAATGGCGGTCACACCGTCATTGCGGGCGTAGTACAAAGCGTCGACCACCTGCCCCGGGTGCACCTTGAGCTGTGCCTGGGCCGGACGGAAACTCCACGGCAGGCCGGAATTGACGCCGCCATCGAACTCCACCGTGACCCAGCGCGAAGTATCGACTTCCGCCGCCGCCGCGCCGCTGGCACCACCGAGCTTGATGCCCAGCAACTGCTCGCAGGCGATCCGGTACAGCGGCACCATCGAGAAGCACAGCGCGAACGCGATGCCGGAAATCCACAGTGCGCGGCGCAGCACGCTGCCGCTGGCGTCCTGGGAGATACTCATCGTCCGATCAATCCGGTGACGAAGCCGATGTAGATCAGCAGCGCGATCGTCGACACCACGATCACCGTGCGGCGCACGCCGCGACGGCGGTTGGCGTCGATCACTTCCTGCGATGGCTGCGGATCATTCACATCGGCTCCCTGGCTGGCCGCCGCCATGTCGGCGGCGGCCGTCAGTCTGTTCAATGTTCGCCTTCGTGCGCCAGGTCACCCGGGCGCAACACCGGCGGGCGGGTGAAGGTGTGTTGCGGTGCCGGCGAAGGCACGGTCCACTCCAGCCCCTTGGCGCCTTCCCAGGCGCGTGCGCCGGCCTTCTCGCCCTTGCGCAGCGAGTGCCAGAACACGTAGATCATGATGAACGGCGACAGCAGCATGCCGAAGGCGCCGATCGAGCTGATCAGGTTCCAGTCCGCGAACGCGACGTTGTAATCAGGGATGCGGCGCGGCATGCCGGCCAGCCCCAGGAAATGCTGCGGGAAGAACAGCAGGTTGGAGAACACCATGCTCCACCAAAAATGGAACTTGCCGAGGCGCTCGTTGACCATCCGGCCGCTCCACTTCGGCCACCAGTAATAAACCGCCGCGATGATCGAGAACAGCGCACCGGTCACCAGCACGTAGTGGAAATGCGCCACGACGAAATAGGTGTCGTGGTACTGGAAGTCGGCCGGCACGATCGCCAGCATCAGGCCGGAGAAGCCGCCGATGGTGAACAGCACCACGAACGCCAGCGCCCACAGCATCGGCGTCTCAAACGAGATCGAGCCGCGCCACATCGTCGACACCCAGTTGAACACCTTCACCCCGGTCGGAATCGCGATCAGCATCGTGGCGTACATGAAGAACAGCTCGCCGCCCAGCGGCATGCCGACGGTGAACATGTGGTGCGCCCAGACGATGAACGACAGGAACGCGATCGAAGCCGTGGCATAGACCATCGCGGTGTAGCCGAACAACGGCTTGCGACTGAAGGTCGGGATGATCTCGGACACCACGCCGAACGCGGGCAGGATCATGATGTAGACCTCCGGATGCCCGAAGAACCAGAAGATGTGCTGGTACATCACCGGGTCACCGCCGCCGGCAGCGGAGAAGAATGTGGTGGCGAAGAACTTGTCGGTCAGCAGCATCGTCACCGCACCGGCCAGCACCGGCATCACGCCGATCAGCAGGAAGGCGGTGATCAGCCAGGTCCACGGGAAGATCGGCATCTTCAGCAGATCCATGCCCGGCGCCCGCATGTTCAGCACCGTGGCGATGATGTTGATCGCGCCCATGATCGAACTGATGCCCATCATGTGGATCGCGAAGATCGCGAACGCGATCGCACTGCCGCCCTGCAGCGACAGCGGCGGATACAGCGTCCAGCCACCGGCCGGCGCGCCACCGTCCATGAACAGCGTCGACAGCAGGATCAGGAACGCGAACGGCAGGATCCAGAACGACCAGTTGTTCATGCGTGGCAGCGCCATGTCCGGCGCGCCGATCTGCAGCGGGATCATCCAGTTGCCCAGGCCCACGAAGGCCGGCATCACGCCGCCGAAGATCATCACCAGCGCGTGCATGGTGGTCATCTGGTTGAAGAACAGCGGGTCCACGAATTGCAGGCCGGGGACGGCCAGCTCGGCGCGGATCACGCCGGACATCGCGCCGCCGATCAGGAACATCACGAACGAGAACAGCAGGTACAGCGACCCGATGTCCTTGTGGTTGGTGGACAGGAACCAGCGCTGGAAGAACGTCTGGTGATGGTCGTGGTCGTGATCGTCGTGATGCACGTCCTGACCGGTCTGGATGTCACTGCGGATGGTTGCCATGGCTATTGCCTCTTGCGATCTGCGGCGGGCGATCAGCCCTGGTTCGGGACGACGGGTTCTTCGGCCTGCGCCACGCGCTCGGCCTGGGTGAAGCTGGAGCCGGGCTGGATCGCGAGCCAGCCTTCGAACTCGGCCTGCGGCACCGCCTGCACCACGATCGGCATGAAGCCGTGGTCCTTGCCACACAGTTCGGCGCACTGGCCGCGGTAGGTACCCGGCTCAAGGATGTTGGTCCACTGCTCGTTGACCATGCCCGGAATCGCGTCCTGCTTCCAGCCCAGCGCCGGCACCCACCAGGAGTGAATGACGTCATCGGCGGTCAGCACGAAGCGGATCTTGGTGTTGGTCGGCAGCACCAGCGGCTTGTCGACGTTGAGCAGATAGGTGTTGATGTCACCATCGCGCACCGAACCCGGATCAATGCCCGAGCGCAACTGGCGGGCGGCGTTGCTGGCTTCGTCCAGACGGCTGATGAAGCTCACCCCGGTCTGCTCGCCGCGGTAGTTCAGGATTTCGTACTTCCACATCCACTGGTAGCCGGTGATCTTCACCGTCATGTCGGATTCGGAGGCGTCGTACATCTTGTACAGGGTCTTGGTCGAAGGCCACGCCACCACCACCAGGATGATGATCGGAATCACCGTCCAGACGATTTCCGCCTTGGTGTTGTGGCTGAAGGTGGCCGGCACCACGCCCTTGGACTTGCGGAACGCGAACATCGCGTAGCCCATCGCACCGAACACCAGCAGGCCGATGACGGTACAGATGCCCAGGATCAGGTTGTGCAGCCAGTAGACCTCACGCGAGACCTCGGTCACGCCGGGCCCCATGTTGAGCTGCCAGGGTTGCGGGTCGGCACCCAGCGCCGCAGTGGCCGCGAACAGCGCGACCAGTCCAATGCCGATGCGTAGCGTACGAGCTGCGTTGGTCATCATTTTACCTCGGGGTTCCCCCCAGCTTTAACCGATGCGAAGACACCGTGCCGATGGCACAGGTGCCGTCTCCTTTTTGACCTCGTTCCCGCCGCGTCGGCGCGGATGCGGGCTCATCCGGACAATGTACGGATGCTGAAGCATCGGACGATGATAGCGATTGCCCCTCCGACGGGGCAAGGCGCATCGCCCGATATGGCTCAGCGGCGCGCGGCCGCCAGCGTGTAAAGCGACTGCGCGCGGCTGCGCAGCGCGGCCACTTCGGCCTCGTCGGCTTCGCCCGAACCCTTCTCGTTCAGCAGCAGGTCGCCGCTCTGGGTCCAGCCCACCAGGGTCTTGACGCCGGACTGGACGCGCTCGACCACCCACGGCTGACCACCCTTGTAGGCATAACGGAACTGGGCCGAACCGGCATCACCGAAATCGACCTGCTCGCGCGCCATGCGGATCTGGCCGCTGTCCTCGACGAAGGCATCCCAGCCCACCGCCACATCGGCTTCCAGACGCTCGCCCTGGATCCGGCGCATGCCGCCGATGCTGACTTCCAGCTTGGTGAACTCTTCCTTGGCCTGATCCGCCGGCGGCACATCGGCAGCCGGCTGGCCACCCCGCACCAGGCTCAGTTCCAGACGCCCGGTTTCGGCACCCTGGGTCAGCACCGGGACCGGACGGGCGGTGCCGTACAGCACCAGGGTTTCTGCCTGCACCGCCACCTGGAAGCCGTAATTGCGCGACGCATCGATGCGGGCCGGATCGTAGGGCAGCGCAACGCGCAGCGGCAGCGCGGCCGGTGCCGGCGTGGAAGACTCGGCCACGACCACCGGCAGGTTGGTGCTGTCGGTGATGTCCACCAGCTTCAGCACCAGCGTCAGACCCGGCGGCAGTGAGGCGAGCTGGTCGATTTCCACCTGGGCTTCGATCGCCGGCCCATTGACCTGCGGTACTGCTGGCTGGGCAGTGCTGGCGGCGGAACCGCCGTTGGCGGAGGCAGGTGCATCGGATTGGCCACCGCATGCGGCAAGCGCCAGGGCGACAGCGGCGGACAGCGAAAGGGCTTTGAACTTCATGGGGGTACTCGGATGGTTGTATGGAAACGGCGGCCGGAACCACTGTTTCATGCGGCGAAAAGCTTCGGGACAACGCAGTCCGCCAGCTTGCCAAAACCCGTGTAGCAGGGCCTGGTGAAGCGGACGCGATTGTCTGGAAGACCGACGCAGTGGGGGAACAGCGATGGCGGCCCGGCGGGCCGAAGCCGCAAGCTTAGAACAAACCGGCCGCATGGTCATGCATGAATTCCATGTACTTTGGTGCAGGGGTGGCCCCGATGCGGGGCGTGCAGCCGTTGCGTCCCCGCGCCGTCAGCGTTCGAGTCGATAGTTGAGCGCGGCACGGTTCTCGCTGCCCGAGTCGATCTGGATGTTCCACAACCGGCTGAGCAGGTACTTGAAGGTCACCACCTGGCCGGAGCCGAACAGCGCCACTCCGTAGCTGACATACAGCCGTGGCGACAGGTGCATGCCGACGGTCAGCGCGGCACCGCCCAGGGCGCGGTTGTCGGACACCCCGACATCCTCGATGCCCAGGCGCGCACCCAGATTCTGCGCCAGCAGGTTGCCGCCCATCGCGGCGGCGGCCTGGGTCAGCTGGGTGCCGTCGGCCTGCGAGGCCGAGCGCAAGGGGCGGCCCAGCACCAGATAGGACAGCTGTTCGGCCTGCTCCATCGCCGGGTCCGACCACAACGTCAACTCCGGCACCAGCGCGGTGCCGCGCACCTGCACCCCGACCGTGACCGCATCGATCTTGCGTTCTGCGCGGATGTCCAGCATCGGGTTGTCGATCGGGGTCGAAGCGAAGGACACCCGGCCGCGAGTGATGCTGAGGTCCTGCCCATAGGCCTTGTAGGCGCCGCCGACCTCGATCGCGCCGCTGCCGGTGGTGGCGTAGCCGGGGCGGTCGCGCACCCGCAGCTGGCCGGCCAGGGTGCCGTTCAGTCCATAGCCGCGCATCCGCACACTGCGCCCCAGCGTGACGCTGATATCGGCGTCCACCGCCAGCCCGCCACTGCTCTGCTCGTCATCCACGATCACCACGTCCGAGGAGGGCGAGGCCACGCCCTGCAGGTGCTCCAGATTGATCCGCGCGTACGGCACATCGACGCTGCCGCGCAGTTTCAACGCTTGCCCAGCCAGTTCCAGTTGCAGATCAGGCGAGGCCCGCACCCGCGCCTGCGGCACGTCCATCACGCTCAATTCTTCGCCCCGGATCGCCAATGTGCCGGCCACACCGTTATCGCCAGCCAGATCGAAGCGGCCTTCGATCATGGCCTTGCCGTCGCCCAGCATCAGGCTGCCGTCCAGCTCCAGCGCGGTTGCCTCACGGCTGGACAGGCGGATATGGCCTTCGCGTGGCTGGATGCCGAGCGCCGGCAATTCGGCCGAGAAATCCAGCAGTTCCAGCGTGCCATCCAGTTGCGGCTGGCTGCGCGTGCCGGCCAGCAGCAGCCGGCCTTCGACCCGCCCCTGCGGATTCACCACCTGATCGGTGAACAGTTCCAGCAGCGCGATGTCGGGCAGCAGCAGATCGACCTGGCCGGACAGCGTGCCGTCCGCTTCCAGCGGCGTTGACACCTCCATGCCGGCACGCAGATGGCCGTGCTGCGAGACGCGCGCATCCAGTTGCAGCTTGGCGCGGTCCGGATCCAGCGTCAGGTTCAGATCCAGATCCGCCAGATCCAGCAGTTCGCGTTCGGCGGCCGGGTCCAGCTTCAGCGTGGCCTGCGGCACGCGCGCCTGGAAACCGGCCTGGAGCCGACCTTGCGCATCACGCTGGAACTGCCCGTTGGCGGCGAGGCTGCCGCTCAATGCGGTGGGTTGTTCCAGCAGCGAGGCCAGCAGCGGATCCAGTTCAGCTAGGTCGAAACCGTCCAGTTCCACGGTGCCTTGGCTGGTCGTCCCCTGCGTGGTGATTTCCGCGCACAGCCAAGCCGGGGCGGCATCCAGGCAGGTGCGCGACAGCGATACGCTGCCGGCATCCGGCAGATACGCCAGCCGGGCCGGCTCGCGCAGGCGCCAGGCAGTGCGTTCCTTCGGCTCCAGATGCAGATCGCGCAGTTCTCCCTGCCAACTGCTGTCGCGCGGTTGCAGGCCACCGTTCAGGTCCAGCCCCAGCGTTGCGATGTCACCGACCAGCGCCAGGCTGAGGTCATGTGCGGCGCGGCTGCCTTCGCCGGACAGCGCCAATGTCGCGAAGTCCTGCCCACCCAGTTCCAGCGCCTGCGCTTCGATGCTGATGCTGCCGCGTTCCCAGGCCTGCACGCCGACCCGCAGGCGCAATTGCTGTGCCGTCTGCCCGGCCAGGGCCAGACTCTGGCCATCCAGTTGCGCCGACAAGCTGGGCGCATCACGTGCGCCACGCAGGGTCAGGCTGCCGTCCAGCCGGCCGCCGGCTTCGGGCAGCAGGTCGGCCAGTTCCAGCGGCGCCAATGCCAGCTCGATATCGAATTCATCCTGCCAATGGCCCTGTCCATGGACATGCGACTGGCCCAGACGCAGATCGAGTTCACCACTGCCGTGCCCATCGGCCTGCATCCGTGCCTGGGCCGAGCCGCTGACGCTGCGCCCGCGCAGCTGGCCGTCCAGCCCATCCAGCCGCAGTTCGCCGAACGGGCCGGCATCGGCAAGTCCACCATCCAGATGCAGCCGGGCATCCAGCACGCCGGGCAGATCCGGCGCGAAATACGAGGGGTCAAACTGCTGCAGCGTGGCGTCCAGCGTGGCATGCAGTGCCGGCGACCAGGCCACACGGCCATGTGCATCCAGCCCGCCACCGGGCAATTCGGCGTGCAGGCTTTCCAGATCCAGCGCCTGCGTGGAACCGCGACCAGCCAGTTGCACACGCGCCTGATCCGGGCCACGCGCAAAACGTCCGTCCAGCGTCAACGCGTAGTCGTCCAGCGGACCATCGATGCGGGCCGTGCCCTGGCTGCGCACCACGGCATCCGGCGCAGCGCCGGGCAGCACGATGTCCTGCCATGCCAGATCGGCATGCAGCTGCGGATCGGAGGTGGAAAGGTCCAGTTCGCCTTCGAGCCGGGCGCTGCCGTCATACAGACCCAGCGACAGCGGTTCCAGCCTCAGCCGGAACTCGTCGTAGGAAATCCGCGAAGGCGCCAGCTGCAGCTCGAAACCGGCCTGTTCCAGCCGGCCCGACAGGGACGCCTGGCGCAGGTCGCCTTCAGCGGAAAACTGCAACGTCAGCGGCGCGCCTTCAAGCCCCAGACGCGCCAGCGCCAGATGTGGCGCATCCAGATTCAAGGTCCAGTCCGGTTCGGGCAGGCCGCCGCGTGTTCGAAGCCGCAGCGTCGCCGGTTGCCCGAGATCGGCATCCAGCTCAATTACCAGTGCATTCAGATCGCCGTCAACGCGCAGTTCCAGCGGCAGCGGCTCGGCATGTTCGAGCGCGACGCGCGCCTGGGCGCGCAAGCGGCTGGCCCAGTTGGAGGCGGTATCGACATCCGCATCCAGCGCCAGCCCGACGCGATCGCTGGACAGCGACCATTGCTGCAACTGCAAGCGCCCGGCCTGCAACGATGCAGCGCCGGTCAGTTCCTGCACATGCAGCAGGCGTTCGCGATCGCGCAGGATCTGGACATCCTCCAGTATCAGCGCATCGACCCGGACCGGCAGCGGCAAGACCAATTGCGGCAACGAATCCGGCAGCTCAATCCGCGCCGGTGGCGGCTCGTCGGACGGTGCGGCCGCTGGCAGCTCGACCTTGCCGCCGGAAACGGCGATGCGACGCAGATGCAATGCGCCGGACAGCAGCGCGCCGCTGTCCAGGTCCAGCTCCAGCCGCTGCGCGGCGATATCGGCCGCATCGGTGTGCAGCCGCACATCGTGCAGCACCAGACCGCCGGCCAACCGCCCCTCGGCACCGCTCCAGGACAGCATGCCCGGCGGCAGGAAACGATCCAGCTGCGCCAATGCCACATCCCGCCCGCTGCCGCTGTTCAGCAGCCACATCAGCAACACCAGCAGCAATACCGGCACGGCCAGCAGCACACCGCCCAGCCACCACCACAGGCGACGGCGCGGCCTGCGCGGCGGCGTGTTGCCGGATGTCGCGGCTGCCGTGCTCACAGGTCCGGCCCGATGTTGATATGGAGTTGGATCGAGTTGTCCGCGTCCTTGAATCCGTGCGCCAGATCCAGCCGCACCATGCCCACCGGCGAGCGCCAGCGTACTCCGGCGCCCGCGCCGACATAGGCGCCCTCGTTGACTTCGTTGAAGGCGTTGCCGGCGTCCACGAAGACCGCCGCACCCCAGCTTGAACTGAACATGCGCTCGTACTCGGCACTGCCCACCAGCAGATTCTTGCCACCCAGCACCACACCCTCCTGGCGCGGGGCGATTTCCTGGTAGCCGTAGCCGCGGATGCTGCGGTCGCCGCCGGCGAAAAACCGCAGCGATGGCGGCAACTGGTCGAACTGGTCGGTGAAAGTGCGCCCGAGCTGGCCACGGAACAGGAAACGGTTATTGCTCCCGACACTGCGGATCAGCTTGGCATCCAGCAAAAACTGGCCGAAGTTCACATCCGAGGCCAGCGCTTCGGCTCCGATCTTGAACTCGCCCCGCAGCGAGAAACCCCGGCTCGGATACATCGGATCATCGGCCACCACCCGCTGCGCCGACAGCGCCGGATACACCAGCCGCGATTCGCCAACGGTGGCGGTGCCATCACGCCGCGCTTCCGCATGGCCGATCTCGAAATCCTCGGTCCGCATGTGCATGGCGAGATTGAGATTCCAGCCACGCCAGGCTCCGCTGCGCGAAGCCACCAGCTCAGTAATGCGGGTCTTGAGCACGTCGCTCTCCTCCTCGCGCCGGTTGGCACCAAACGCGTACCAGCCCTCGGCCCAGGCGAAGGCCGGGATGCGGTATTCGGCACCCAGGCTCTTGCGCCGCTGCGCCCAGTCCAGATTGGCGCCGAACTTGTGCCCGCGGCTGTTGACCCAGCGCCGCTCGAGCCCCACCTGCACACCGGCGCCCGAATCGGTACCGAAACTCAGGCCGGCGGTGTAGACGCTGCGCTTGCCCGGCAACAGCGAGATCGCGATTGGCACCTCGTCACCATCGGCATTTTCCACGTCCGGACGCGCGTCGATGTAACCGAAATAATCCAGATCGGTCAGGCGCTGGTGCAGTTTCAGCAATTCAGACTGCTCGTAGAACGCCCCGCGTTTGTAGGGCACCGCCTTGTGCAGCAGATCCTCCCGCACGTGCGAACCTTCAAAACGGGTTTCCCCGAAGCGGTAGCGTTTGCCGCCGATCCAGTCCAGATTGATCTTGGCGGTCAGTGCCTTGCGCGACACCTCGACCCGGTGCGCGCGCAGCTCGGCATCGAAATAGCCGCGTGCCAGCAGGCTGCGTTGCAGGGTCAGCTTGCTGGCCTCGTAGCGCCGATGATCGAAAACCTCTCCGATGCGCGGCCGGAAACCTTCGATGTCGGCATCGATTACGGGGTCTTCCGCTGCCGGGGCATCGATCACGACCTGGCTGGCGGCCACCTTCACCGGCTCGCCCGGCGTCACTTCCAGCACCACGTCCGGCACGCCATCGGCACGCCGCTCGATCCGGCTTTCGACACTGGCAGCGTAGTAACCATAGGGTTGCAGCGCCTGGTCCACCTCCGCCGGCACGCGCCGCAGCAGGTAGGACAGACGCGCTTCGGTCAGGGTCTTGCGCTCTTCTTCGGGCAACTGCACCAGCGAGAGCGATAGCCGCACATTCTGCAACTGCTCACCGCCCAGCCCCTGCACCTCGACCCGCCCCAACCCCTGGCCATACGCCAGCGTCGGCAACAACATCAACAGGCCGGCGGCGGCTCGCGTCGGAAATGGCAAGGGGAAACTCCTGCGGCCGGGCAGATCGGCATCCGGGCGAAAGCATAACCGCAGCAGCCACCGGCAAATGTTGCCGCAACGTGAACCGCGACCGCGCAGCACAACCCCGAATCGCTGCTACGCGCGTTGAAGCGCCGCACCTTCCACCGGAGCCGTGCCATGTATCTGCTGACCCTGTTGATTCTCACCCTGTCCACCGCGATGGCGGCGTTCCCCGCGCCCGCCGCCGCGCATGGCCGGGTGGTCGAATTGAATGTGGTGGACCGCGACAGCGGCCAGCCGCTTCACGTCCATTACCGCGACGACCAGGCCTTTGTCGAAGGCCGTCCGGGCCAACGTTACGCGATCCGTCTTGCCAACCGCAGCGGCGGCCGCGTGCTGGCGGTGCTCAGCGTGGACGGCATCAATGCCGTCAGCGGCCAGACTGCCGCGCCGGATCAGGCCGGCTATGTGCTGGAGCCATACCAAAGCACCGACGTGGCCGGCTGGCGCAAGAGCTTGTCGGATGTGGCGGCATTCGAATTTTCCGCGCTGCCCGACAGCTACGCCGCGCGCACCGGCCGACCGGATAATGTCGGGGTGATCGGCATTGCGGTGTTCCGTGAGCGCCCGTCTCCGCCACCGCGCCCGCGGATCAGCCACGGCAAGACCGGCAGCGCACGGGCTGAAGCCATGCATCCGCCCGCTGCAGCGCGCGCCCCGGCCGATACCGTGCAGGCCGCGCCGCAGATGCAGCAATCGATCGGCACCGCCCACGGACAACGCGAATATTCACGGGTGGAGCGCACGCAGTTCCAGCGCGCCAGCGGGACACCGGCGGAGATGGTCGCCTTGCGCTATGACCGGCGCGATAACCTGATCGCGATGGGCGTGATCGCGCCGCGTCCGCACCGGCCGGGGCCGCGGGCGTTTCCCGGTGGTTTCGTGCCTGACCCATGAGCCGGCGAAAAATGCACAGCCCGCCGGGCATTGCGCCGCGGCGGGCTGTCCAAGTGACGCCGGTGAACCCTGCCGCGCCTCAGCGGGCAGCGTCCTCCAGCTTTTCACCGGCCTTCTGGATGTCCTTGCCGGCACCTTGCACGGTATTGCAGCCACCCAGTACCAGGGCCGCTGCCAGGGTCAACAACAACAGGCTGATGTTGCGCTTCATCGATCAATTCCTCACTCGCCGCCCAGTGCGCGGCCGGGCAAGTTTAGCCATGCATCCACCCGTTTCAGCAAGCCCCGGCGTCAGCGCATCAGCGTGGACTTGCCGAACAGGCTTTCGACCAGATCCACCGCCAGCCGCGCGGTGGAGTTGTGCACATCGAAGGCCGGATTGAGTTCGACGATGTCCAGCGACGCCATCGCGCCGCTGTCGGCGATCATCTCCATCACCAGCTGCGCCTCGCGGTAGTTGGGACCACCGGGCACCGTGGTGCCGACGCCCGGCGCGATCGACGGATCAAGGAAATCCACATCGAAGCTGACGTGCAGATGGGTGTTCTCGTCCAGTCCGTACAGCGCCTGGGTCATCACCTGGCGCATGCCGATCTCGTCGATGGTGCGCATGTCGTAGATGTCCAGCCCGACTTCGCGCACCAGACGGCGCTCTCCTTCATCGACCGAGCGGATGCCGATCTGGCGGATCTCCTCCGGCCGCAGCATTGGGGATTGCCCAGAAAGATGGGTCAGCTCCTGCGGACCGATCCCGCACAGACAGGCCACCGGCATGCCATGGATATTGCCGCTGGGCGTGATCTGGCTGGTATTGAAATCCGCGTGCGCGTCCAGCCACAGCACCCGCAAGCTCTTGCCCTGCTGCCGGCAATGCGCGGCCACCGCGGTGATCGAACCCAGTGCCAGGCAGTGATCGCCACCGAGCAGGATCGGAAACTGCCCTGCCTCCAGCGCCTGGCCAACGGCCTCCATTACCGCGCGGTTCCAGGCCACCACCTGCTCCAGATGACGGTAACCCTCGACCGGCCCCTGCCATGGATTGCGCGGCCCGACGAGATTGCCGCGATCCACCACTTCCAGCCCGCGCTTGCGCAGGGCTTCCTCGATACCGGCCACACGCAGCGCCTCCGGGCCCATTGAAGCCCCGCGATGGCCGGCACCGATATCGGTCGGCGCTCCGATCAGGCTCACCACGACTCCGGCCAGACTCATCGCCCTGCTCCGGCAACCAGTGGATGGCACATTCGGCCGGCCAATGCTGAAAACTGCGGTTTGATGGACATCGGAATCCTCCGGGCAATCGCCGTATGCAAGGGTCACAGCATAGCCGTGCCGCCGGAACGCACCAATCCGCACGTCGGCGATCAGCCCGGTCTGGCGCGATCAACTGCGATCAGGCGGTGGCGGCCCTGGTCGGCTCCTGTGCAAGGCTGCGGCGTACCGCATCCAGTAGCTGCGCCGGCACGAATGGCTTGCGCAGCAGCATGATGCCGTGCTCCTCGAACGCCGGCATGTCGTCGCTGCGGTGCGAGGTGATCAGGATGCGCGCCGCCTGCGGCCAGCGCTCGCCAAGCCGGCACAGCAGGCTGATGCCGTCGGTATCGGAAAGCCGGTAGTCCGAAATCAGCACCTGCGGCGCAGGTTCCGTCCCAGTCCATGCTTCCAGCGCCCGCGCGCCATCAGACGCCAACCTGATGACACATCCGGCGGCGGCCAGTCCCTCGGCCAGCAGCGGACGCAGTTGCGCATCGTCCTCCACCAGCAGCACGCGCGTGCCCTGGAGTTCGGTCGGTGCCCGGTCCGGCTGCATCCGCGCGCGCGGCAGCAGCAGGGTGATGCGCGTACCCTGACCGGGCGCGCTGTCGACCTGGATCTGTCCATCGGCCTCGGTCACCAGACGCTGCACCACGGCCATGCCGACGCCGGTGCCGCGGCCCTCGGGTTTGGTGGTGAAGAACGGCTCGAACAACCGCGCCACCACCTCCTGGCTCATGCCGTGGCCGGTGTCGGACACGTCCACCCGCACCCTGTTGTCCTGCGCCGTTACCGTGATCCGAAAGCACCCGTTTTCCGGCATCGCATCGCGTGCGTTGGAGGCCAGATTGAGCAGCGTCAATTCGAATTCGTCGCGATCCAGCAGCACCGGCAGCTCCGTTGGCGGCAGCTCGATCCCGACTTCCACCCGTTCACCGAACAGCGGCTCGATCAGCGTCATCGCGTGGCGCACCGATGCGCAGACATCGAACACCTCCTGCTGGCGGCTGCGGTGGCGGCCCAGGCCCAGCAGGCGACGGGTCACCATCGCACCGCGCCGGGTGGCGTTCTCGATGCCGTCGATCGGGCCATCGTCGAAACCGCCCGAGGCGCGCGCCATGCCGGCATAGCCCATGATCACGCCGAGGATGTTGTTGAAATCGTGTGCGATGCCGCCGCTGATGCGGCCCAGCAATTCCAGCTTCTGGGCCTGGATCAGCTGCGCCTGGGAGCGTTCCTTCTCCTCGATTTCGCAGACCAGCCGGCGACAGGTTTCGTCCAGCTCCTCGCTGCGCCGCAGCGCGCGGCGCGAAGCCGAGATCAGCCGGTCCAGCATCACCGTGGTCACCAGGAAGGTCAGTGCGCCCAGCATCAGATCGTCGCGAATGTCGTCGCGCACCAGCCCTACATCCGGCGCCTGCGCCATGTCGATACCGGCCCCGAGCAACGCGGCGGCCATCAGCACCAGCATGCCCCACCACAGCGCGGCACGCCCCAGTAGCAGTCCGCCGATCAGCAGCGGCAACAGGTGCGCCACCTGCAGGCCGGATTGCGCACGCAGCCCGTAGACCTGGTAACTGAGCACGATCAGCGCCAACAGCACCGCCAGCAGCAGTGCCACCGCCGGGCGGAACTGCCCGCGCCGGACCAGCCACAGGCAGAACCACAGCGTCGCCGTGCCCATCAGGCCGATGCCGGTGGAAAACCCGAACTGGCCGACTTCACGCCAGCCCGAAAGCGTGATCAGCGGCACCAGCACCGCACCGATCAGCAACAACACCTGCAGACCGGGAGCGCTGCGCCGGTCCAGCGGATCGCTGATCGGTGCCCGCTGCAACCATCCCACTGCGTGCCGAAGCAGCAACATCGGCGTTCTTCCCCACGATTCCGGTGCCGGCGAGTATAGGCGAGGCGCCCGCCGGCGACGCCTGATGGGATGTCGGTCACAGACCTGCACCGGCGTCGGGCCGCAGCGCCGCGTGACGATGGGCCTGTCACCCGCCAGCCATGTTCTTCTGGCATTCTGGCCTGCTGCCGTGGCCTTGGCAGATCCAGACAAATGAATGGGGTATTTTCGATGAGCAATTACCGGATGTGCGGCATGCTCGCCGCGCTGGCGCTGTGCCTGCCTGTATCGGCGATGGCACAACAGGTTGGCAGCGGCGCCGTGGCACTCACCGGCCCGGGGGCCGGGGCGAGTGAGGATTTCGATACGCTGGCAAACTCCCACGGCAGCACCAGCGATGTGTTGCCGACGGGCTGGTACTTCCAGGAAGCTGGCAACAGCAATGCCAACGGCACCTATCTGGTGGACGATGGCAGCAGCAACTCCGGAAATACTTTCAGCTACGGCAGCAGCGGCAACAGCGACCGCGCGCTGGGTGCGTTGGCATCGGGCAGCGTCCAATCGACCATTGGTGCACAACTGCGCAACGACAGCGGCAGCCATCTGTCTGAACTGAATATCTCGTTCTACGTCGAGCAATGGCGTCTCGGCGACCTCAACGGCGCTGATGCGCTGGCCTTCGGCTACAGCACCGATGCGACCTCGCTCAGCTCCGGCTCCTGGAGTGCTTTCCAGAGCCTTGATGCGGTCTCGCCGGTCACCAGTGGACCCGCATCCAGCAAGCTAGACGGCAATGCCGTCGCCAATCGCGCGCAGGTCAGCGCCACGCTGACGGGGCTGAACCTTGCCCCTGGCGCCTCGTTGTGGATCCGCTGGACAGACATCAACGACGCAGGCGTGGATGACGCTCTCGCCATCGACGACGTGGTCTTCGGCACCCCGGTCGATGTCCCGCCGACGCTGCTGGCAAGCCTGCCGGTCGACGGTGCCACCGATTTCCCGGCCGACGGTTCGGTGCTGCTGACCTTCTCCGAGCCGGTCGATGTCACCGGCACCTGGTTCACCCTGCAGTGTTCGGACAGCGGCACCCATACGCCGGCCAACACCGATGTCAGTGGCGGGCCGATCAGCTTCTTCCTGACGCCACCCACGGTCTTCACTGTGGACGAAACCTGCGTGCTGTCGTTCAACACCACGCTGATCACCGATCAGGGCCCTTCGACGTATCCGCTGGAAGATCCCGGCACAATCAGCTTTACCGTCGCCGAGCCGCCGCCAAACGTGCCACCTGCCGTGGTCGGCACGGTGCCGGCACAGGGCGCGGCCAATTTCCCTTCATCCGGCGATCTGAAGGTGACCTTCAGCGAACCAGTCGTCACCACTGGCGCCGCCTTCTCGCTGAGCTGCGCGCAGTCCAGCGGCATCGTGCTGAGCCCGGCTTCGACCGATGGCGGGGTGAACTTCACGATCGGCACCGGCACCGCGCTGGTGGCTGGTGACGCCTGCGAATTCGGCATCCATCAGGCTGGCGTGCAGGATCTGGCCGGCGCACAGCTGGACCAGGACTACAGCATCGCCTTCACCGTGATGGACGCGGCCGATACCGGCGCTTATTACCAGAGCGTCAATCTGGCCACGCCGGCGACGCTACGCTGTTCGATCTACGACACGATCAAGGGTCATACCAAGTATCCGTACAGCGGATCGGGTACCACCAACACCTGGACAATCCTGAACCTCGCCGACGAGGACCCGGTGGAGGAAGACAAGATCCTGGATCACTTCCGCAACGAGTCCTACACCAAGATCGACGGTGGCCAAGGCGCCTACAACCGCGAGCACACCTGGCCACGCAGCTACGGTCTTGGTTCGACCGGCACCCCGGGCCCAGCTACCGATACCCACATGCTGCATCTGACCCACGTGGGCTACAACAGCAATCGCGGCAACAAGCCGTTCGCCAACTGCAACAGCGGCTGCACCAAGCTGCCCACCACTCCCAACCATGGTGTCGGTGGCAACACGGATGCCGATTCCAACTGGTACACCAACCCGGATGGCAATGGCGGCTCGTTCGAAGCCTGGGACTACATCAAGGGCAACATGGCGCGCGCGGTGATGTACATGGCAGCGCGCTATCAGGGCGAAAGTGGTGAGCCGCATCTGGAACTGACCGACAACCGCAGCCTGATTACCGGCGGCGGCAGCGGTGGCAAGCACTACATGGGCATCCTGACCGACCTGCTGGAATGGAACAGCTTCGACGCCCCGGACGAGCGCGAATTGAACCGCAACCAGATCGTCTTCAACTTCCAGAACAACCGCAACCCGTTCATCGACCACCCCGAATGGGCACGCCGCGAGCTGTTCGAAACCCCGCGTCCGTCGTCCTGTTCGCTCAACCTCAACGATCCGGTTGCGGCGGCCGACAGCTATGCGGTGGCAACGGATGCGGCACTGAACATCGCTGCTGCAAACGGCGTGCTGGCCAATGACAGTGACGTCGAGTTCGATGCCGCCAGCGGCGCACCGGCCGGCTGGTTCACGCTGACCGCTTCGCGCATCAGCACGCCGGCCAACGGCAGCGTGTCGCTGTCGGCCGACGGCAGCTTCAACTACACCCCCAACGCTGGTTTCTGCGGCAGCGACAGCTTCACCTATCGCACCTCCGACGGCGTGCGCTGGTCGACGCCGGCCACGGTAACCATCGCGGTCGGCAGCGATTGCGGCACGCCGCAGCCTGAAGATGCGATCTTTGCGGATGGCTTCGAAGCGCAGGACTGAGCAACCGGCGGGTGCGGCATTCACGTCGCACCCGCCTTTACCAACACCGCGCCAGCTGCGTGGGCCGTGCTGATCATCCATCGCACGGATGTGAAAGCTCCAACACGCTTCACCGCTACACTAGGCGGCCGGTTGCCCAGCGCAACCGGCCGTTTTTCTTGCCGGATGTCTGCCATGCATGCCCAGTTGGTGTTGTGCACCTGTCCCACCCGCGAAGTGGCCGCGCGCATCGCGCGTTCGCTGGTGGAACAGCGCCTGGCGGCCTGCGTCAACCTGCTGCCGGGTGTGCAGTCGGTGTACCGCTGGCAGGGCAACATCGAAACTTCCGAGGAAGTGCTGATGCTGATCAAGACCCGGGCGGCGCGGCTGGAACAACTCAAGCTGCACGTGCTGGAACTGCACCCGTATGAACTCCCGGAGATTCTCGCGGTCCCAGTCGGCTCGGGCCTGGATCGCTATCTGGACTGGATCGGCGATGAAACCACCGCGCCCGTGCCCTGACCGCTGCATTGAACTGACATGACCCCACCCCTGCCCCACCTCCGCTCGACCCGCAGCGGCCTGCTGCGCCGCTGCCTGCTCACCCTGTCCGCCCTGCTGTTGCCCGCCACCACGGCGCTGGCGGTGGACGATTCGCAACTGCTGCCGGTGGACGAGGCCTTCGTGCTGGAAGCCAGCGCGCCACAGGCCGGTCTGGCGCAGTTCGATTTCAGTATCGCGCCCGGCTATTACCTGTACCGCCACCGGCTCGCGGTGGAACCGCTGGATGCCGATGTCAGCGCCGGCGATCTCCAGGTGCCGCCCGGCACACCGAGCCACGACGAATTCTTCGGCGATGTGGAAACCTATCGCGAACACCTGACGATGACGCTGCCGGACATCGTCGCGCCGGGCCGCGACCGCATCCGGCTGCGGGTGCGCTATCAGGGCTGCGCCGATATCGGCATCTGCTATCCGCCGCAGGCGCGCGAAGTGGAACTGAAGCTGCCGGCGGGCGCCGCTGCAACCATTCCCGCCACGCTGCCGCAGGCCGGTGGCGGGCTGTCGGCACTGGCAGGGCTTCCGGGCGGCAATAGTGCGGTTCCCGGCCTGCTGGGCGGCAATGGGCTGGACGCCGGCGTTGGCGCCACCGAAGCGATGCCGTTGCCGGACGACGAGGCGTTCCAGTTCGAGGCCATCGCCACTTCGCCGGTGGAACTGCTGCTGCGCTACACCCCGGCGCCGGGCTATTACCTGTACCGCGACCACAGTAGCTTCCGCCTGCTCGATGCCGACGGCGTGCAGCTGGCCAGCCCGCAGTGGCCACCGGCACAGACCCACCACGATGAACACTTCGGCGAGGTGCAGGTTTATTTCGACCAGGTCGAAGTACCGCTGGGCCTGCGCCGTAGCCGTGGCGAGGCCGGCACGCTGAAGCTGGAAGCGACCTTCCAGGGCTGCCAGACCGATGGCATCTGCTATCCGCCGATGACGCGCGAAGTGGCGATCGCGCTGCCGCAGGCGCAGCCCGCGCAACTGGTCTCCAGCTTGCCGGCCGACGCGGCCAGTGAGCGCGCGGATGCCAGCGCACCTAGCCTGGCCGCGATCGCGCTGGCGCTGCTGCTGGCGATCGGCGGCGGCCTGATCCTGAATCTGATGCCCTGCGTGCTGCCGGTGCTGTCGCTGAAGGCGCTGTCACTGGCGCAGAGCGGGCACAGCAGCAGCCAGGCGCGTTCGCATGCGCTGTGGTACACCGCCGGCGTGCTGGTCAGCTTCGGCCTGCTCGGCGTCGCGGCGCTGGGATTGCGCCAGCTCGGGCTGGCACTGGGCTGGGGCTTCCAATTGCAGCAGCCGCTGGTGATCGCGGCGCTGGCCTACGTGATGGCGGCCGTGGGCCTGAGCCTGTCCGGGGTGTTTTCCATCGGCAGCGGCTGGGCCGGCGCCGGGCACGGGCTGGCCAGCAGGAGCGGGCCGGCCGGGGATTTCTTCACCGGCGTGCTGGCGGTGGTCGTGGCCAGCCCCTGCACCGCGCCGTTCATGGGATCGGCACTGGCCTTCGCCTTCACCGCGCACCCGCTGCTGGCGCTGCTGGTGTTCCTGGCGCTGGGGCTGGGACTGGCGCTGCCATTCCTGCTGATCGGTTTCGTGCCGGGGCTGGCATCACGCTTGCCGCGTCCGGGTGCGTGGATGGAAACCCTGAAACAGGTGTTGGCCTTCCCGATGTACCTGACCGCCGTCTGGCTGCTGTGGGTGCTGGGCAAGCAGCGCGGTATCGATGCGGCGGCGCTGGCGCTGGCCGGCATCGTGGTGCTGGCGCTGGCCTTGTGGCGCTGGGAAAAGGCGCGTTGGAACGGCGCCATTGGCGCCCGCGTGCTGGCCCTGGCATTGCTGCTGCTGGCGCTGTGGCCGTTCTGGCGCATTCCGCAGCTGGAGCTTCCGGCCAGCGTCGCCACCACACAGAGCAATGGCGCGATCCCGTATTCGGCGCCGCGCCTGCAGAAACTGCGCGATCAAGGCCGTACCGTGGTTATCAACATGACCGCCGACTGGTGCGTAACCTGCAAGGCCAATGAAAAGCGCGTGCTGGACACCGACGGCTTCCGCGACCTGCTCGCCCGCCACGACGCGGTCTACATGAAGGGCGACTGGACCAACGTGGACCCGGACATCACCGCCTTCCTCGAACTGCACGGTTCCTTCGGCGTGCCACTGTACGTGGTGGTCACGCCCGGACGGCCGGACGCGGTGCTGCCCACGGTGCTGACCCTGGACGCGCTCGCCAACGCGATGGCCGCGCCATGAAGCCGTGGAAACAGGCGCTGCTGATCGGCGTACTGGGCCTGGGCGGCGCCGTCGCCGGGCTGGGTGTGGCGATGCTGGCCTTCGGGCCGGCCTCGATGCTCGGCCTGCCCGGCGGCGAATGGGTGGTGCGCACGCTGTTCCATCCGGGCGCGTTGCTGCCCGACGGGCGCAGCGTGATCGTTCCCGGCAAGGCGGTGCCGGCGCTGCCGCTGCACGACCGCGACGGCCAGCCCTACACACTGGAAGCCGGCGGCCGGCCGCTGCTGATCAATTACTGGGCCAGCTGGTGCCCGCCCTGCGTCGAGGAAATGCCGCTGCTGGACGCCTTCGCCGCGCAGCAGGGGCCGGACGGTGTGCGCGTGGTCGGGATCGCGCTGGATGACGCCGCCCCGGTACAGGACTTCCTGACCCGGCACCCTGTGGCGTTCGAGATCTTCCTCGAACCGTCCGGCCCGAACGACAGCTCGGCGCTGCTCGGCAATCTGCGCGGCGTGCTGCCGTACTCGGTGCTGATCGATGCCCAGGGCCGACTGAGGAAAACCCGCATGGGCGCCTTCCACGCCGGTGATCTGGAGCGCTGGATCGAGAACTGAGACGCTACCGCAGCGCTTCCAGCGCATCTTCCGGGAAAATTCAAACAGTCGATTAAATCGTCTAACTTCGGCGAAATGCGGCAAATTTTCTGGACAAGCTCCGCCCCGCTGCCGCACACTGCCGGCCCGCGGCACTTCCCGAACCCCCGATGGCGCACCTTCTCGTCCTGCACGGCCCCAACCTGAACCTGCTCGGCACGCGCGAGCCGGACATCTACGGGCACACGGACCTGGCCAGCATCAACGCCGATCTGACCGCGCGCGCCGCCGAACACGGCCACCAGCTCGGCAGTTTCCAGTCCAATGCCGAGCACGAGCTGGTGGAGCGCGTGCATGCCGCGCGCAGTGACGGCACCGCCTTCATCCTGATCAACCCTGCCGCCTTCACCCACACCAGCGTGGCGCTGCGCGATGCGCTGGCGGCGGTGGCGATCCCGTTCATCGAAGTGCATCTGTCCAACCCGCACCGGCGCGAACCGTTCCGCCACACCAGCTATTTCAGCGATCTGGCGCTGGGCGTGGTCGCCGGCTTCGGGCCGCTGAGCTACGGCCTGGCGCTGAGCGCCGCCGTGCGCCACCTCGACACCCCATCCCCTTCCACCCGCTGACCCGCCCTGCGCGCGCAGCGGTTCACACACCTGCGAGAACCCCCATGGACCTGCGAAAAATCAAGAAACTGATCGACCTGCTGGAGGAATCCAACCTCACCGAGATCGAGATCAAGGAAGGCGAGGAGTCGGTACGCCTGTCGCGCATCAGCAATGCCGCTCCCGCCCAGGTGCAGGTCGCCGCCTCGGCACCGCAGCCCGCCGCTGCACCCGCCGCCAGCGCCGCACCCGCAGCCGCCACCTCCGGCAATGCACCTGCGACGAAGGAAAACGACCTGCCCGAGGGCCAGATCCAGCGCTCGCCGATGGTCGGCACCTTCTACACCGCCTCCAGCCCGGAAGCCCCCGCCTTCGTCAGCATCGGCCAGACCGTCAAGGTCGGCGACACCCTGGCGATCATCGAAGCGATGAAGATGTTCAACCCGATCGAAGCCGAAATCGCCGGCACCGTCACCGCGATCCTGGCCAGCAACGGCCAGCCGGTCGAGTTTGATGAGCCGCTTTTTGTGATCAGCTGACGCTGATCACGGGATTGGGCATTCGTGATTCGGGATTCGGAACAGCGGCCGCACCAACACCTTGATGTATGGCGCGATGCAATGGCACTGGCTTCGTCCGTATACAGGATGTCCGCAGCGCTTCCGGATTCGGAACGCTTCGGATTGACGATGCAGATGCGGCACGCCGCCGTCAGCGCTCCGTCCAACATCGCCGAAGGCGCTGCGCGCCGTTCAACCTCTGAATATCTGCGCTTCCTGTCGATGGCACGCGGCTCGCTGTCGGAACTGGATACCCAGCTCGAACTCGCCACCCAACTCAGCTTCGTGCCGCCTGAACACACGCAGCACGATCTGCTGAACCGCTGCTTCTCCCGCCTCAACGCCCTGATCCGCTCCATCGAACGGAATCTGCCCGCATCAAAGTCGCCCAGAACCGCTTTTCCCAAATCCCCAATGCCGAATCCCGAATCCCATGATCGATAAAGTTGTCATCGCCAACCGAGGCGAAATCGCGCTGCGTATCCTGCGCGCCTGCCACACCCTTGGACTGAAGACCGTCGCAGTGCATTCCACCGTGGACCGCAACCTCAAGCACGTGGCGATGGCCGATGAATCGGTCTGCATCGGCCCGGCGCCTTCGTCGGAGAGCTACCTCAACATCCCGGCGATCATCGCCGCGGCCGAGGTCACCGACGCGCAGGCGATCCATCCGGGCTACGGCTTCCTCGCCGAGAACGCGGATTTCGCCGAGCGCGTGGAACAGTCCGGCTTCATCTTCGTCGGACCCAAGGCCGACACCATTCGCATGATGGGCGACAAGGTCGCCGCGATCCGCGCGATGCGTGATGCCGGTGTGCCCTGCGTGCCCGGCTCGGACGGCCCGCTCGGCGATGATCCGCTGCGCAACACGATGATCGCGCGCGAAATCGGCCTGCCGGTGATCATCAAGGCCGCCGGCGGCGGTGGCGGACGCGGCATGCGCGTGGTGCACGCCGAAGGCTCGCTGCACAGCGCCATCGCCACGACGAAATCCGAGGCCAAGGCGGCCTTCGGCAACGATATCGTCTACATGGAGAAATTCCTCGAGAATCCACGCCATATCGAAATCCAGGTACTGGCCGACGGCCAGGGCAACGCCGTCCATCTGGGCGAGCGCGACTGCTCGATGCAACGCCGCCACCAGAAGGTGGTCGAGGAAGCGCCGGCCCCCGGCATCACCCCGGAACTGCGCGAGGAAATCGGCAAGGTCTGCGTCGAAGCCTGCATCCGCATCGGCTACCGCGGCGCCGGCACCTTCGAATTCCTGTTCGAGGACGGCCGCTTCTACTTCATCGAAATGAACACCCGCATCCAGGTGGAACACCCGGTCACCGAACGCATCACCGGCATCGATCTGGTCGCCGAACAGCTGCGCATCGCCGCCGGCCGGCCGCTGACGATCCGCCAGGAAGACATCGTGCCGCGCGGCCACGCGATCGAATGCCGCATCAACGCCGAAGACCCGGAAACCTTCATGCCCTGCCCCGGTCTGATCCGCCACTACCACCCACCCGGCGGGCCCGGCGTGCGCGTGGACAGCCATATCTACGAAGGCTACAAGGTGCCGTCCAACTACGACTCGATGATCGGCAAACTGATCGTGCACGGCGCCACCCGCGAACAGGCGATCGCGCGCATGCGCGTGGCGCTGTCGGAAACCGTGGTGGACGGCATCAAGACCAACATCCCGCTGCAACAACGCATCATGGCCGACCCCGGCTTCCAGCAGGGCGGCATGAACATCCACTACCTGGAAAAGCGCCTGAAGGAACACCGTGATACGGGGATGGGGCTGGGCTGAGGCCCGCCGCCTGAGGCTCGCCGTCACCCCCCATGCCGCGCCCAGAACTGGGCAGGCGTGACGATGGGGTGACGCTCGGCCAATGCCAGCAGATCCTTGTCGCCGGTGATGAGGTAACTGGCGCGGCCTGCCAGCAGGGTCAGCAGCACGGGTTGATCGTCCGGATCGCGCAGTTTTTCGTCCTGCGCACCCGCCGGCTCGACGACATCGGCCAGGAACATGAAGCTGTCGGCCAGATCGCGGATTTCCGCCGCACTCAAGGACACGCGCGGCAACCGTGGCAGCACGCGCACCATTTCATCGAGGATGTAGCGCGACAGCACCACGTCCAGCCCGCCCTCGCGCCAGGCGGCGACGATGCGCCCCGGCACGCTGCCCGGATAAGCCAGGCCCGATACCAGTACGTTGGTATCGAGCACGACCCGCAACCTGGCCATCAGCGCCTGCGGCGTTCGGCTGCCACCGCCGCCTCGATCTCGGCCAATCCATCTTCAACCGGAACCTGCGTATACGCCTGCGCTACCCTGCCGGCAAGCGCATCGAAGCGTTCCCGCATGCGCCGGATACGGGCGAACAACTCGGCATCCACCAAGGCCGCAACCGGCTTACCATCCTTGTTGATGACAATGCTGTCGTTGCGGTACTGCACCTGATTGAGCATCTCGCCCAGGTTCTGACGGAAGTTGACGGCACTGATTTCGGTGATCATGGCTGTCTCCAAACCAATATGATTGATATGGTCATTATGGTCCGGACATGACATGCTGTCCATCACCCCATGCACCCGCACTTGAACCGCCCTCGAAACAACCCCGGGGAAGACAATCAACATGCCCTATCTCGAACTCACCCTGCCCTGCACCGAAGCGCAGGAATCACGCTACCAGACCGCGCTGGACGATGTTGGCGCGCTCGCGGTCACGCTGATGGATGCACACGCCGAGGCGCCGGACGAACAGGCGATCTTCGAGCCAGGCGTGGGTGAAACCCCGCTGTGGCGCGAGCTGACGCTGACCGCGCTGTTCCCCGGCGACGCGGTGCCGGAACTGATCCTGCTGGCGCTGGAAGCCTTCGACCCCGGGCTGGAGCTGGGCGGCGCGCAATTCCGCAGCGTCGAGGACCAGGACTGGGAACGCGCGTGGATGGACCAGTTCAAGCCGATGCAGTTTGGCCGCCGCACTTTCATCGTGCCGTGGAACCAGGAGCTGCCGGCTGCGGCCCAGATCGCCGATGCCGCCGTGGTGCGGCTCGACCCCGGCCTGGCCTTCGGCACCGGCACGCACCCGACCACGGCGCTGTGTCTGGAATGGCTCGATGGCCTGGATCTTGCCGGCCAACGCGTACTGGATTTCGGTTGCGGCTCCGGCATTCTCGCCATCGCCGCGCTGAAACTCGGCGCCAGCTCCGCGGTGGGCGTGGACAACGACCCGCAGGCGCTGACCGCCAGCGCCGACAACGCACAGCGCAACGATGTCGCCGCGCAGCTGAGCGTGCATCTGCCGCAAGACGAACCGGCGCAGACCTATCCGGTGGTGGTGGCCAACATTCTGGCCAGTGCGCTGGATGCACTGGCGCCGTTGCTGGCCAGCCGGGTGCAGGCCGGCGGGCGGATCGCGCTGTCGGGCATCCTGCAAGGCCAGGAAACCGAACTGCTGGATCGCTATGCGCCGTGGTTTGAACCACTGCAGGTCAGCACGCTGGAGGACTGGGTCCGGATCGACGGCGTGCGCCGCAGCTGAAGCATCCACGCCGCAGCTGCGGCATCATGGGCAGATTCCTCCCCGCCTGACCGCATGTACACGCTCTGTTCCCACTGCGACACGCCCTACGAAGTCTCGCCCGAAGCGCTCGCACGCGGGCGCGGGCAACTGCATTGCGCCGCCTGCGGACACAGCTTCGATGCACTGGAACGGCTGTCGCGCACGCTGCCGCCCGGCGCGGAACAGGCACGCGTCGCGATCCCGGCCCACACCGGCCCGCACTCCGGCAGCAGCACCCAGGAGGAGGATCTGGCGCAGGGTTCGCTGCCGCTGGAACCTGCCGAAGCGCCTCCCGCACATCCCGCCGCCGCCGATCCGGAGCCTGCGCTTTCGGCGCCTGCGGCAGACTTCACTCGGAGCATTGAAGCCGCTGGCACCATCGTGCGTTCGCCGGAACCGGCTCTTCTTCCCGAAGCTGAAGCCGAAGCTGAAGTTGAAGCCGAAACTGAAGCCACTCCCGACCCCGGAACGGAAGACGCACAAACCGCACCTACGGCCACGATGCCTGCGGCAACACCCGCACCCGCCGCCGCGCAGCCGAAAACAACCGCGCCATCACCGGATACACCAGCGGCCACCATCCCTCCGGTCTTCCAATGGCTGGAACAGGCCGCCGCAACAGCACCGACACCACCCACGCCAGCAGCCGAAACCCGTACCGATGCGCTGGTCGAAGTACTGACCGCGCACGCCGATTTCATCGAGCCGCCGGCGGATGATGCCGATGCCGGTGGACATGATCCCGCCGATGCACTGGACATCACTGCCAGCCAGCACTTGCCCGAGCCGGACGCGGGCGCGGACATCGATCCCCACGCCTTCGACATCCCGTCCGAAGGCTTCGAACCCACCCACGGCATCGCCACCCACGCCCCCGTCGCCGAAGACCGCGATGGCGAGGCCGCCATCACACTCGAAGACCCGGCACAACACCCAGCCTCGTCATCCACATCCGAAACACAGGACGAAACGGAAATCGGCACGGCCAACGGGCCTCAGGACCCCACTGCGGCCTCCGACATGGCCGAACCGGAACCAGCCCCACTGTTCCCTGCCGCCGCCGCGGCGGAAACCGATCACGCCGACCCTTTCCACCCGGTGCTCGACGCACCCACGCCCAGCTTCATCCCGGCCAACACGCCGACCTTGCCGGTCGAACCGGCGCAGCGCCGCTGGCCGGCCTGGCTGGCGGTGGCCGCGCTGCTGTTTTCACTCGGGCTGCTGTCGCTCATCGCCGAACGCGACACGCTGGCGGCCGATGCGCGCTGGCGGCCGTGGCTGGAACGCACCTGCGAAACCCTGCCCTGCACGCTCGCGCCGTGGCGTGAACCGGCCGCGATGCAGCTGATGACGCGCGACGTGCGCCCGCATCCCTCGGTCCCCGGTGCGCTGCTGATCAGCGCCAGCTTCCGCAACCAGGCGCAATGGGCGCAGCCCTGGCCGCAGCTGGACCTGACCCTGTCCGATCTCAACGGCCAACCGATCGCGCAACGCCAGTTCCAGCCCGACCAGTATCTGGGCATCGGCGCGCGCGAATCGCTGATCCAGCCCGACCAGACCGCCAGCGTGACGCTGGAGGTGCGTGATCCGGGCAAACAGGCGGTCGCGTTCGAATTCGACTTCCGCTGATTCATTCCGATCCAACCCAACCCAATCCGATCCGATCCGATCCGATCCGATCCGATCCGATCCGAAGCCGCAGCACGGCGCCAGCCGGCAGCGACCAGCGCCACGTCAGTTCCCGTCACGCCTGCGGAACGCTAGAATGATCGACCCCCGGCACGCGCCATCCGCGCCTGCCGTCGCGACACCCGGAGCCATTCTCAGACGTGAACGTACCTGCATCCTCCCTGCCCGCCGCTGACACCAGCCCGGCGGCGCCCGCCGTATTGCGGGATGTCGTCGCCTATTCGGTGCGGCGCTACCTGCACGACCTGCACGACCACCAGGCCGACGATCTCTACGAAGTGGTGCTGCGCGAAATCGAAGCCCCGCTGTTCCGCGAAGTACTGCGCCACTACGACGGCAACCAGAGCCGCGCCGCCGCGACGCTGGGTCTGAACCGGGCCACGCTGCGCAAGAAGCTGCGCGCCCACGGCATCGTCTCCTGACCTGACCCTCTTCCGGCGGCTGCACCCAGGGCCGCCCCTTGCATCGAGCCTCCGATGACCGCCTCCCCTTCCCCTTCCCCGGCCGGCGACCGCATTGCGGTACGTCGCGCGTTGCTGTCGGTTTCGGACAAGACCGGCCTGATCGAGCTGGCGCGCGCGCTGGCCGCACGCGGCGTCGAACTGCTGTCCACCGGCGGCAGCGCGAAAGCCATCCGCGAAGCCGGTCTGGCGGTGCGCGATGTCTCGGAACTGACCGGCTTCCCGGAAATCATGGATGGCCGGGTCAAGACCCTGCATCCGAAAGTCCACGGCGGCCTGCTCGGCCGGCGCGGCACCGATGACGCGATCATGGCCAAACACGGCATCGTCGCCATCGACCTGCTGGTGCTGAACCTGTATCCGTTCGAAAAGGTCTCGGCCGACCCGAACGCGCGCTTCGCCGACATCATCGAGAACATCGATATCGGCGGCCCGGCGATGCTGCGTGCCGCCGCCAAGAACTTCGCGCACGTCGCGGTCGCGACCGATCCGTCCCAGTACGGCGCGCTGCTGGAAGAACTGGATGCGCAGCAGGGCACGCTCTCGCTGCAGACCCGTTTCGCGCTGGCGGTGACCGCATTCAACCGCGTGGCGCAGTACGACGCGCGCATCAGCGATGTGCTGTCCGCGATCGCCGTGCCATCGGACGCGGGCGCACAACAGCGCGCGCTGTTCCCGCAACAGGCCAATGGCAACTTCGTCAAAGTGATGGATCTGCGCTACGGCGAGAACCCGCACCAGCAGGCCGCGTTCTACCGCGACCTGCATCCGGCGCCCGGCTCGCTGGCCAGCTTCGAGCAGTTGCAGGGCAAGGAGCTGTCCTACAACAACATCGCCGACGCCGATGCGGCATGGGAATGCGTGCGCCAGTTCGACGCGCCGGCCTGTGTCATCGTCAAGCACGCCAATCCCTGCGGCGTGGCGGTCGGCGCCAGCGCGCGCGACACCTACGAAAAGGCCTACGCCACCGACCCGACCAGCGCCTTCGGCGGCATCCTGGCCTTCAACCGGCCGCTGGACGGCGCCACGGTGCAGGCCATTCTGGAGCGCCAGTTCGTCGAAGTACTGATCGCACCTGATTACGACGCCGCCGCGCTGGAACACGCCACCAGGAAGGCCAATGTGCGCGTGCTGCGCATCCCGATGGCGCCGCCCGCGCCGGGCTTCATCGACGTCAAACGCGTGGGTTCGGGCCTGCTGATGCAGAGTGCCGATGACCGCATCGTCGGCCGCGACGATCTCCAGGTGGTGACCAAGAAGACTCCGACCCAGGCCCAGTTCGACGACCTGCTGTTCGCCTGGAAGGTGGCGAAGTTCGTCAAGTCCAACGCCATCGTCTACGCCCGCGACGGGCAGACCATCGGCGTCGGCGCCGGCCAGATGAGCCGGGTGTATTCGGCCCGCATCGCCGGCATCAAGGCCACCGATGCCGATCTGGTGGTGCCCGGCTCGGTGATGGCGTCCGATGCGTTTTTCCCGTTCCGCGATGGCCTGGATTCGGCCGCCGAAGCCGGCATCGCCGCCGTGATCCAGCCCGGCGGTTCGATGCGTGATGCCGAAGTGATCGCCGCCGCCGACGAGCACGGCATCGCGATGGTGTTCACCGGCGTGCGCCACTTCCGCCACTGACCGCCCACCGCAGCAGCGCTGTCCGCAGCGCTGCGGGCCTCAGCTTCCGGACTGCACCAGCTGACGGTACTGGCGCGGCGTAAAACCGGTCACCTGGCGGAACTGGCGCGAGAACGCGCTCTGGTCCGAAAAGCCCGACTGCTGCGCGATATCGGCGATCGGCAGCGTCGTGCCACGCAACAGCCGCGTGGCCTGATCGATGCGCGCCTTGATCACGTACTGCCCGGCCGAGAGCTGGAAGATCTTCTTCACCCGCCGATCGAACTGCGCCTGCGACAGCCCGGCGCGGCGTGCCAGTGCTTCCATGCGCAATGGCTGGTCGATGTGTTCGAGCAGATAGTCGATGGTGTCGGCAAAGGCGTTGTCGATGAAGCCGCCACGGCTGGGCTCGGTCAGATCCTTGGAGATGCAGGCCAGCCCGATGATCTGGCCACTGCCATCGCGCAGCGGTTCCTTGGTTGAAAGACACCAGCCGGCACTGCCGTCGCGGTACACGGTCAGATCCAGCGCATCGATGATCGGCTTGCCGGTGCGGAACAGGCGCTCATCCTGGCGCGCATACCGCTCGGCCATCGGCGCCGGGAACAGCTCGAACGCGGTCTTGCCGATCGCATCCTGGCGATGCTTCAGATCACAGCGCATCGCCGCGGTTTCACTGATCGAAACGTAACGCCCCTGCCGGTCCTTGATCGAGAACACGATGTCCGGCAAACGGTCGAACAACCGCTCCACCCACAACGGCGACGCCACGCTCGCCATGAAGCGGTCGCGCCACTGCAGCACTTCGTCTGTTGCCATGTCCATCGTCCCCGTGTGATGCCCGATGCCCCCCCGGCAGCGGACGTGTTCCCGTGTCGCGGAGCCCTGCAAGACAGGCGCCCACGCGCGTATTGCGAGTCTAGCCGCCACGCTCGCCAGGTGCTGTGCGGATCAAACCGTGACAGCACCGAAATAGCGCAATACGCAGCACACCAGCATTGCGAGCATGGTTCTGTCGGCTTTTCCGGTTCATCCACCGGTCAGGCAAGGCATCCCAGGGCGAACTCAGGAAGCGATCATGAAACCACGTTGCCACCTCCCCATTCCGGCGCGATGTCTCGCGCTTGCATGGGTTTTCTGCACCACCGCCGCATGGGCGGGGACCCCGCCGCAGACACCGGCACCTCCACCGTCGGACTACGCGCAGCATCCCGGCCTTCAGGATCGGATTGATCCGGGAAAGATCGCCCACGTCCAGAGCGAACCCTTGCCGCCCGAGCATCGGCCACCCCGCTTCGGCGACGGGATTTACCAGCAACTGGACTACAGCCGCCCGCTTCCGGCACCGGCGCAGGCCAAGGGCGGATGCGACATCGCGCAATTCGCCGACGCCACCCCGGCCACGATCGTCAGCGTCGTGCAGGCCGCCACCGTCGGATGCGTCAATGAAAACTTCAGCGCCAGCGGGGCACTGGATCAGGCCACCTTCACCGAAGCGAAAATGACCGCCGTGGCGAGCGCCTATCTGGCGGCCGCGCAGAACTATCCCGGCAACAACAGCACGCAGATCACCCAGCTGATCATGTTCCTGCGCACCGGCTACTACGCCGGCGACCGCAGCGCGCTGGACTTCGACACCGCCGCCTTCCGCAGTGTGCTGAAGAGCGCCATCCGGGCCTTCGGCGAGCGTGTCCGTGTGAACAATTTCCCGGCATCGGCCGAACATGGCTATGCGCTCCGGGATTCGCTGATCCTCGTCCGAGCGGTGGATGCCATCACCGAAAATTTCGACACCATGGCCAGCGTGCTGAACCACTACGACAGCGCGAGCTATCGCGGCATTTTCGAAATGCGCGGCGCCGTCAGTCAGGTCCACATCCTTTCCTACAACCTGCAATGGGAGCCGGGCAGCGAAGCCAACATGATCGCCGACGACCAAGGCTTCCGTGAGGCGCTACGCGACTTCGTGCAGGACAACTGCCCAACCGATTGCGATCTGGGCCAGACCTCGTACCTGATCACCGATGCGGCCTATGAACTGGGAAGATTCCTCCGGATCACCAGTGATGCCACATTCCGCCAGGAAACGCGCGATCTGGTCAAATCCCTGACCACGCTCTATTCGCTGGAGAACCACGCCAACGTCTTCCTGAAACTGGCCGAGATGGTGCACTGGTACGACAGCGCCAACTGCGCCTGGTATGGCCCCGGCGTGTGCACCGCGATGCAGGATCTGCAGGACATGATCCTGCCGCCATCGCAGGCCCGCGTGTGTCATGACGGAAAACTCCGCATCCGCAACCACGACCTGAGCAGCACCCGGCTGGACTTCATCTGCGAATCGTTGCAACAGCAGAAGGACGCCTTCCTGACGCTGATGGCGGTGAGCGAAGACCAGCCGGTGGCCAATGACCACAACGACACGCTGGAAGTGGTGATCTTCAAGGACCAGGGCCACTACACCAGCTACTCCACCACCTTCTTCGGCAACAGCACCAACAACGGCGGCATCTATCTGGAAGGCAACCCCGCCACGCCGGGCAATATCCCGCGCTTCATCACCTTCATCGCACCCAGCAACTGGACCCGGCCAGCCGGCGTCTGGGAGCCGTGGAACCTGCACCACGAGTACACCCACTATCTGGACGGGCGCTACAACTTCCACGGCGGCTTCAGCGCGCTGCCGGGCACCGCGCCGTATTCGGCAGTGTGGTTCACCGAGGGCGTGGGCGAGTACATGGCGCAGTTCTTCCTGAGCAACCTGCCGGCCTCGCAGTTCCCGGCACTGGCCGATGCGATGGCGCTGTCGTTCCTGACCCGCAACGACGAAAGCGTCTGGTATGTCGGTAACGAACCCACACGCAATGTGCCGCTGTCGACGGTGTTCAACAACCAGTACAGCACCAGCCCGCAGGACAACATCTACGTCTGGGGCTATCTGGCCACGCGCTTCATGTTCGAACGCCACCGTTCCGATATCGACGCGATGCTGGCGCTGGCCCGGGTCGGCGACTACGCGCCCGGCTACCGCACCTGGCTCGACAACGTGCGCAACGGCAAGGATCAGGAATTCCGCAGCTGGCTGGACTGCTATCTGCTCAACACCGGCGACACCGTGCCCTGCAATCAGGATGTGGCGATGCGCCTGTTCAAGGATGATTTCGAAGGCGCGCCGCCACCGCCCGAGCCCGAGTACATCCCGGTGAATCTGCCGCTGTGCGCTTCCAGCAGCCAGCTGGGCAATGCCTGCAAGGTCGATGGCTTGCAGGTTTCAGGAAGTGGCACGGCCTGGCTTTCCATCCTGCCGCCGGCCAATGCCAGCCGACTGTGGATCAAGACCCGCAACGGCATGGGCGATGTCGACCTGTACGTGGCAGCTTCACCCACGTGGCCGTATCCGGGAACACCGGACACCTTCAATTCCACCGAAGATGGCAACACCGAAGCGGTGCAGATCGATGCGCCGGGCAATGTCTGGCACAACATCGGTCTGCACGCCAAGAACCAGGACTACTTCTCCGGCGTCGATATCTACGCTTACTGGCTGCTTGAAGGGGAAGAAGACATCGACCCGTCCTTCGACGACCCGGTGGATCCTGAAGACCCCGAAGATCCTGAGCAGCCCGACATCCCGGACCTGCCCGAATGTGAAGAAGCCGCCACGCCCACTCTCCGTGACGGTTGCAAGATCAGCGGTTTCAGCCGCCCCACCAGCAACCGTGCCTACGCCACCGTGTTCATTCCGGCAGGCACGGACACCACCGTGATCCGTGCCGTGGGTGGCAGCGGCGATGTGGACCTGTTCGGCAAGCGCGGAGGCTATCCCACCCCGGAAGACTTCGATGACGCATCCACGAACCCCGGCAACAACGAGATCATCACGCTGACATCGCCTGCCAGCGGCTGGTACAACCTTACCCTCCAAAGCAAGGATGGCCAGGGTTTCGATAACGTCACGCTCTATGCGAGTTTTCCGACCGAAGAGCCCGCACCATGAACACCTGATTTGCCCCCAACCTGCGCGTTCGGCACACTTGCGCGCGCAGAGCAGCCCGGTGCGTTCCCCTGCGCACCGGGCTTTTTTTGGCCTTCGCCGCGCGTGCCTCCGGTCGGCACCGCTGCGGCACCACCCGGGAAACCTCCACATGAAAATCCTCGTCATCGGTTCCGGCGGGCGCGAACACGCGCTGGCGTGGAAGCTGGCGCAGTCGCCGCGTGCCAGCGAAGTCCTCGTCGCGCCGGGCAATGCCGGCACCGCGCATGAAGCCAAATGCCGCAATGTGGCAGTGAAGGCCGACGATATCGAAGGGCTGTTGGCGCTGGCGCAGCGCGAAGACGTGGCGCTGACCGTGGTCGGGCCGGAGGCGCCGCTGGTGGCCGGCGTGGTGGACCGTTTCCGTGCCGCCGGGCTGCGCGTGTTCGGCCCGAGCGCTGCCGCCGCGCAACTGGAAGGCAGCAAGGCCTTCGCCAAGGATTTTCTTGCACGGCACGGCATTCCGACCGCGTTCTACGCGGTACATACCGAAGTCGAGGCTGCACTGGCCTATCTGCGTGAAAAGGGCGCGCCGATTGTCATCAAGGCCGATGGCCTGGCCGCCGGCAAGGGCGTGATCGTGGCGCTGACGCTGGCCGAGGCCGAGGCTGCGGTGCGCGACATGCTCGAAGGCAATGCCTTCGGCGATGCCGGCGCGCGGGTGGTGATCGAGGAATTCCTCGAAGGCGAGGAAGCCAGCTTCATTTCGATGGTCGACGGCCGCCACGCACTGCCGATGGCCACCAGCCAGGACCACAAGCGCGTCGGCGACGGCGACACCGGGCCCAACACCGGCGGCATGGGCGCCTATTCGCCGGCGCCGGTGGTAACGCCGGAGATCCACGCGCGGATCATGCGCGAGGTGGTGGAACCGACCGTCGCCGGCATGGCCGCCGATGGCGTGCCGTTCACCGGATTCCTCTATGCCGGGCTGATGATCGACGCCAGCGGCGCGCCGAGGGTGATCGAATTCAATGTGCGCTTCGGCGATCCGGAAACCCAGCCGGTGCTGATGCGTCTGGGCTCGGATTTCGTCGATCTGGTTGAAGCCGGCATTGACGGCCGTCTGGACCAGGTACAGGCCGACTGGGATCCGCGCCCGGCGCTGGGCGTGGTGATGGCCTCGCGTCCCTATCCGGATACCCCTGTGACCGGCGACGTCATCACCGGGCTGGATGCGGTGCCGACCGATGCCAAGGTTTTCCACGCCGGCACCGCGCTGGACGCACAGGGCCGGGTGATCGCCGCCGGCGGCCGGGTGCTGTGCGTCACCGCGCTGGGGGACTCGGTATGGGATGCGCAACGCCGTGCCCACGCCGGCGTGGACGCGATCAGCTGGGCCCACGCCTTCCACCGCCGCGACATCGGCTGGCGTGCGATCGCGCGCGAAGGCTGAATCCGACGCGTGGTTACCGGGCAAGGCATAGCCGCACCCGGGTGGGCTTTACCGGGGATTCCAACCCCGGGTGCGCTGTCGCTTATACGGGCTACGTGGTTTGCTGCGAGGCGTGGCAAGGTTTCGTTGTTGTGATTGGCCTGCATCCCGAGCCGGCGCGCCAGCATCGCCGCAATAGCCCATCAATCCACCGGCACCACGCGCAGCAGCATGGTATCGGCGGCGATCACGCGCACCTTGGCGCCGAGCGGCAGGTCGGGGCCTTCGACCACCCAGTAGGCATCATCGATGCGCACCTGGCCACGGCCGTTGATGATCGGCTGCACCAGCGGCAGGGTGCGTCCGACCAGCTGCGCCGAACGCCGGTTCAGCAGAGGGCTGTCGTTGCGTTCGACCCGCTGTCCGCGCAGTTTCCAGCCCAGACCGGCCGAGGCCAGCGCCAGCAGCGCGAACACGATGCACTGCGTCACCAGCCCCAGATCCGGCAGCAGCACCAGGATCAACGCCAGCGCGGCGGCGGCGAACCCCAGCCATAGCAGGAAGGCGCCGGGCAACAGCGCTTCGGCGGCGAACAGCGCCAATGCCAGCCCTGCCCAGAACCATGCCGTTCCGATCCATTCCATCGCGCTTACCTCACTGCGGGCTGGCCGGCGGTGCCGGGTCGGTGGTGACACGCGGGACGCGCGGGCGCGCCGCTGTGCCTTCGTTTGAAGATGTCGCTGCGGCCGCGCTGCCGGAAGCACGGGTCAGCTCGACGATGCCGGCCAGTGAACCCAGTACGCCGGTGGTTTCCATCGGCAGCAGCAGCGTCTTCTGGTTCGGCGAATCGGCGAAATCCTTCAGCGCTTCGACGTATTTCTGTGCGACGAAATAATTGATCGCCTGCACATCGCCCTGCGCGATGGCCTCGGACACCATCGTGGTGGCGCGGGCCTCGGCTTCGGCCAGACGTTCGCGGGCCTCGGCATCACGGAACGCGGCTTCGCGCCGGCCTTCGGCATCCAGCACGGCTGCCTGCTTTTCACCTTCGGCCTTGAGGATCGCAGCGGCGCGGAAACCTTCGGCCTCCAGAATATTGGCGCGCTTTTCGCGTTCGGCCTTCATCTGCCGCGCCATCGAATCGATCAGGTCGCGCGGCGGCTGGATGTCCTTGATTTCAATGCGATTGACCTTGACGCCCCAGGGATGGGTGGCGTGGTCGACCACGGCCAGCAGGCGCGAATTGATCTCGTCGCGCTTGGAGAGCGATTCATCCAGGTCCATCGCGCCCAGCACGGTTCGGATGTTGGTCATCACCAGATTGAGCACGGCGTTTTCCAGATCGGCCACCTCATAGGCCGCCTTGGCCGCGTCCAGCACCTGGAAGAACACCACGCCATCCACCTTCACCACCGCGTTGTCGCGCGTGATGACGTCCTGGCTGGGCACATCCAGCACCTGCTCCATCATGTTCATGCGATGCCCGACCGCATCCACCCAAGGCACGATGAAACCCAGCCCGGGCGAGAGCGTGTGGGTGTAGCGGCCGAAACGCTGCACCGTGTATTCGAAGCCCTGCGGCACCGACTTCACGCCACGGAAGATCGAGATCACGACGAAGGCCAGCAGGATCCAGACAAAAAGCATGCGAAGTGCTCCAATGAGGGTTGCCGAATCATAGAGCAGCGCCGCACGCGATTCGTGACATGCGGATGCGGGATGTCGCAGGTCAGCTCAAACCGCGAAGCGGTGGAGCCGATCATTCACCCGCCCAAGTTGCCCGCCAGGCCGCTCGCGCAAGCCACCGTCGGCTCCGCGCCTGCGGCGCTTGAGCCGACCTGGGTCAGCGCACCCCAAGGGGGCGCGACAAGCCAAAAATCACAGGCACAAAAAAGCCCCGCCGTGTGGCGGGGCTTGTCCTTTTTCCTGATTGTCGACAGCGGTTCCGGCAGGTGCTAGTCCCGCCGGAACCTTGGTCGGATCAGCTCAACCTGGCCCGGTGACGCATGGCCAGCAGGCCCAGCGCCATTGCCATCAACAGCAGTGCCCAGGGTGAATCGACCGGAATCCAGGTCGGATTGCCCATGACGCGCACATCGCTGGTGTTGTTGTCCGGGGTCGGGTCGTCACCGTTGCTGCCATCGTCGTCGATGCTGGCGACGTTCTCGATGCCACCGGAAGCCAGCACCGTCACCGCGAACACCACTTCGTGCTCAACCCCATCCGCCGCCAAGTCACCGACCGTCCATTCGCAGACGGTGCCGCTGGGCGAGGCATCGGCACAGCTCCAGCCCGGCGTGCTGCCGGCCTCATTGAAGGTGCTGTTGGCCGGCACGGTTTCGGTGATGACCACGCCGGTGGCGTCCTGGTCACCGACGTTGCTGTAGGTCAGGGTGAAGCCCAGCACCGAGCCCGGCACCGCGACCGGATTGTTGGCGCGCTTGACGATCACCAGATCCGGAATCGCTTCGACTGGCGTTTCCTCGTCGTCATTGCGCGGATCGGTCGGGTCATGACCCGGCTCACCCGGACCCGGCGGCGGCTGGTCGGGTTCGCCACCGTCGCCATCGGAATGGATCGTCACGCGGTTGGCGATCAGATCCACACCGGAAGCCAGCGGGTCGTCCACCGTCACCACGAACGGCACCGTCACCACCGCCGCACCGGCCACCACTTCGCCCGCCACCTCATGGATACAGGTGGAACCGGCGTTGGCATCCGGCGTGCAGACCCAGCCGCTGCCGCTGAACGTGGTGTGTTCGGGCACGGTTTCGGTCAGCACCACGCCGGTGGCGTTCTGGTCACCGATGTTCTGGTAGCCGATCTCGTAGGTGATGCTGTCACCCGGCTGCACCTCGGCACCGTTGTCGGTCTTGGTCACCACCAGCTCCGGCAGGGCATCCACCGGAGTGTCTTCCTCGTCCTGACGCGGATCGGTCGGGTCATGACCCGGCTCGCCCGGACCCGGCGGCGGCTCATCGGGTTCGCCACCATCACCATCGGAATGGACCGTCACGCGGTTGGCGATGTTTTCCACACCGGCCGGGATTGGGTCGGCCACGGTCACCACGAAGCTGGCGCTGCCGTTGGCACCGGCCGCCACGTCACCCACCAGCAGGGTGCAGACCGAGCCGGCATCGGCATTCGGCGTACAGCTCCAGCCGCCGCCGCTGTAGGTGGTGTGCTCCGGCACGGTTTCGGTCAGCACCACGCCACTGGCGTTCTGGTTGCCGGTGTTCTGGTAGCTGATGGCGTAGCTGAGGGTGTCGCCCGGGCCGACGCTGACGCCGCCATCGGTCTTGGTGACCGTCAACGCCGGCATCGCGTCCACCGGCGTGGTGGTGGTGTCCTGGTTGTTGTCCGGGGTCGGATCCGGGCCGTTGCTGCCGTCATCGGCGATCGACACCGCGTTGAAGATGTCTTCTACGCCTGCCGGGATCGGATCGGGGATGTTGACCGCGAACAGCACGTTGACCGCCGCCGCACCGGCCGCTACTTCACCCACCACACTGAAGGTGCAGGGCGTTCCCGCCGCCGAACCATCGGCACAGCTCCAGCCCGGCGTGCTTGCACCGGCATTGAAGGTGACATTGGCCGGCACGGTTTCGGTGATGACCACACCGGTCGCACCCTGATTGCCGATGTTCTGGTAGCTCAAGGTGTAAACCAGCACATCCCCCGGCTCGACGCTGGTGGCGCCGGCGGTCTTGGTGATCGCGAGGTCAGGCGTTGCGGTCACCGGCGTGTCATCGGTGGCCGGCGGGGTTTCGGGGCCGCCCGGATCGGTGGTGCCCAGTACGGCGGCGTTGAGCACCGCATTCACGCCAGCCGGCAGCGGGTCATCGACCTGCACCGCAAAGGTCGCGCTCGCCGCATTGGCAGCCGTGGTCTGACCGATCAACGTGCCGACCGCCAGCGTACAGCTCGAACCTGCGCTGTTGTCCGGTGCGCAGACCCAGCCCGCAGTGCTCGGTGCGCCGGGCACGAACACGGTATTGGCCGGCACCGTTTCGGTGATGACACCGTTGTCGACGTTCAGATCGCCGCTGTTCCAGTAGCGCAGGGTGTAGGCCACGACACCGCCCGGCACCGTGCTGACATCGCCATCGGTCTTGGTCAGTTGCAACCCTGGCGTGCCTTCCAGCGGCGTGGTTTCGTCGTCGGTGTTGTTGTCCGGCGTCGGATCGGCCGGGTTGCCCGGGCCGGCGGCCACCACAGCGGTATTGCCGATGGTGGTGGTGCCTGCGGCGACCGGATCATCGATCACCACCGCGAAGTACACATCGACTGGCGTGCTTGCACCCGGCACATCACCGATGGTGAGGGTACAGGTCGAGCCCGCAGCGACGCCGTCACAGCTCCACACCGTCGGAGAGCTGGCGGCGGCGTTGAACGTGGTATTGGCCGGCACCGTTTCGGTGATGGTCACACCGGTCGCCAGCTGGTTGCCGACGTTCTGGTAGGTCAGCGTGTACACGATGGTGTCGCCCGGCAGCGCAACATCGCTGCCGGCCACGTCATCGACCTTGGTCAGCACCAGATCCGGCGCGGCCACGATCGGCACGATGGTCGGATCATCCGGGGTCGGCGTATCCGGATCGTCGCTGGGTACGGTCGGATCGCCCGGCGGCAGGTCGGGCGAGGTCATGATCGCCTGGTTGGCGACCTGGTCCACGCCGAACGGCAGCGGGTTGTCGATCCGCACCGCGAAGGTGCGTGCCACCGAACTGCCGGCCGCCACGTCGAACGCAGTGCCCAGTGCACAGTTCGTGCCCGCTACCGCGCCATCGGCGCAGGACGGTGCCCAGTCGGCATGGCTGCCAGCGGCATCGAACGTGGTATTGGTCGGCACGATGTCGGTCAGCGTCACACCGGTCAACGGCGCCTGGCCGATATTGGCGACCAGAATTTCGAACACCACCACATCGCCCGGCACGAAGGCGCCACTGGTACCGCTGCCGGTGTTGGTCACACTCTTGGTCACGACCGGATCCGGGAATCCGAGCGAGGCATCATCTTCCACCGGCGGGTAGTCACGCTCATCGTCCGAGTCACCCGGCATGGAGCTGTTGTCGGTGATCGTGCCGGTATTCGGCACCGGGTTCTGTTCCGGCGGGAACACCGCCAGCGTGGCATTGAACGTCGCGGTGACACTGGCGCCCGGCAGCAGGCCGACACCGGCATTGCTGCTGAAACGCACCGTGGTCTGGCCTGCTGCCGGCGTATCAGCCAGCACCGCACCGGTGAAGCCGGCCGGCGTGGTGCCAAGCGTGACGCTCGATGCATCCCACACCGTGTTCGACAGCACGTCATCCAGCACCACGTCGTAGGCCGGGCCGGTGCCGTTGTTGGTGATCGTCAGCGTGATCACGGCGCTGTCGCCGGTAGTGCCGGCCGCCATGGCCTTGGCCAGCGCCAGATCCGGTTCAACCAGTTCGACGCTTTCCTGATCCTGCACATCCGGCGAGCTGCCATTGCTGAAGACGGCGGTGTTGGTCAACACCACACCATCTGCGTTGGCCGCAGCATCTTCCACCACCGCCGTCACCTGGACCGAGATCCAGTCATCGGTGGTGATGCCGTTGGCCGGGTTGACGATGGCGCCGAAGTTGAATGTCACGCTGCCGCCATCCGGCGCAATCACCGGAGCACTGAAACCAGTCGAAATGCCGGTGTTGCCGAACACCGGCACCGTGCTCGCGCTGATCGCACGCAGGCCCGCCGGCAAGGTATCCACCAGCACCGCATTGAGCGTGGTGCCCTGCGGGAAGCCGATGGTCAGCGTGTAGGTGACCTGCTCACCGATGGCCAGATCATCCAGGCCGGTGTGCTGGCCCGTGCCGGTATCACCCAGCGAGGTGGACGCCACCACCTTGGCCAGGGTCGGCGCCAGGATGGTGAAGTTGTCGCGCACTGTACCGGTGCTGCCACGGCGGTTGCCGTTATCTGCCGGGGTCGGTGGATTCTCCAGCGAGTCCCACGCCGCCGATGCCAGGTTCTGGTAGGTCGTACCCGGATTCACATCGTTGGTGACGGTGGCCTGGTACGTGATCGTGCAGCTTGCATCGGCCTTGGTCAGCTCGTTGAACGAGAACACCATGGTCGGATGCGCGCTGGCGTCGGCGGTCGCGCCACAGGTGCCGCCGACCGAGCCGGTGAGGTAGTCCACGCCGGGGTTGGGCAGCACGTCGGTCACGTCCACGTTGAACGCGGTCGCGGTGGAAGCGGCCTGATGCGAGAGCGTGATCTGGAAGGTCAGCACGTCGCCGGCCTGCACGATGTGCGCCGGATCGATCGCCGCGCCATTCAACAGCGTCAGCGCCTTGGCGATATCCAGCAGCGGCTCGACGATGTCGACATTGGCGGTGGCCGTGATCGGCGTCGGGATCGAGCTGGCGGTGAAGCCGGCGGTATTGGTGACAGTGACGCCACCTGCGGTCTGCGCGGTATCCATCACCTGCGCCACCACCTCGAAGGCCATCGTGCGGTCGCCGCTGGTGGCGGCGCGCAGATCGCCCAGGCTCCAGGTCACGCGGTCGTTGTAGCTGTCCGCATCGGCGCCGTCGCTGGGAACGCCCACCGGTGTGCCGGGCGTACCGGCCACCGGCGTCGTGGTGCTATTGATGCCACTGATGGCATTGCCGACCGCCACGATGCGCGAGGACACCACGTTCATCGACACGGTGTTGACCGGCAACTGGTCGTAAACCTGTGCCGCCAAGCTGTCACCGGCCGGGAACTCGACGGTGAAGCGATAGGTCACCTCACCACCGATCGGCACGTCCGGCGCCACACCCAGTTCGCCATCACCGATGTCCAGGTTCACTGCGAACACGGACTTGCTCATGCCCGGCGAGGAGATCCGCACAGTGTGGTCGTCGCTATCGCTGTAATCGCGGCCTTCGTCAGCATCCGGATGGGTCGGATCGATCGAATGCCAGGTCAGGTTGGCGCTGTTGACGACATCGGTATTGACCACGACATCGGCCATCAGCGTGGCGCTGTACTGGATTTCCAGCGAGCAGCCCAGCGGCAGGAAGTCGACCAGGATGTCGAGACTGGCAGCGTTACTGGTATCGCTCACCACCGGCACCGGAGCCGGGGCAGCCGGACAACCGCCGCCAGTGAGCGCAGTGCTGGTCACAGTCAGGCCTTGCAGCCCGGCCGGGGTCGGCAGGGTGTCGATGACCTGCACCGTGCGCGCCTCCATGGCTGAAGTCGGCAGATGTTCCACGGTCACGGTGAAGCTGACGGTTTCGCCGGCCTGACCGCTGGTGATCGGGCTGGATTTGTTGATCGACAGCAAGGGCTCGACCACGTTCACTTCCGCCTCGGCACTGCCTTCGGTGCCGGTGCCGAAGTCGACCGACGCACGGTTGGTCAGGGTTTCGCCGTTGTTGTTGGAATACGGCGCCGCGTCATCGAGCAGGCGGCCCTGCACCTCCACCACGATGGTCTGCGGCGTCGGGCTGTTGTTGCCAACCGGATTGATCACCTGGCCGAAGTTGAATGTAACGACATCACCGGTAACGTTGATGGACGGCGAGCCGGTGCCATCGGCGATGGTCATCATGCCGCTGCCGGTCGAGACCACCGTCGGCGTACCAACCACCGTCATCAGATTCGGCAACTCGTCAGTGATGGTCAGCTGCGGCGTGGTGCCTTCGGGAATCGTCGCGGTGATGTGGAACGTGGCGATTTCACCAATCGCCAGACCCGCGCCGCCGGTATAGCCCAGCGAAGTGCCGACCAGGGCCTTGCCCAGCGTGACCGGGGTCACGCCGATGGGGGCGTTGGCGTTGCCAGTGAATTCGCGCTCGCCATTCGTGGCACCGGGAGCGCCCGGCGTAGTGGAACCGGTGTCGTTCGGGCCGGTGCCGCTGTCGCCCGGCAGACTGCTCCAGCCGGCGTTGACGGCATTGATGATGGAAGAACCGGGTGCCGCCGCAACCAGCACAGTCGCGGAGTAAGTGATCGTCACCGATCCACCTGCCGGAATCACGTCGATGGTGCCGGACACGGTATTGCCGGCGGATGTGCTGGTGAAGGTGCCCGCACCGCCGGCTGAAGTTGCAACGATGCTGCCCACATTCAGTTCCAGCTGCGCTGGCAGCACATCATTGACGCTGACGTCATAGGCCGGCATCACGGTGGCACCGGCGGCGTTGCTGAGGGTCAGTGAGTAGTAGACGCTATCGCCGGCCTGTACGCCGCTGGTTGGCGTAACGGTCTTGCCGACAGTGACGTTCGGGGTACGGATGGTGACACCGACATTGCCGGAAACCGGACCGACCTGAGTCGTCCCGCTGCCAATGCGGAAGTTGTTGTTGCGCGTGGTGCCAGGGGTGTTGCCACTGACATTCAACACCAGTGCATTGAATTCAATGACGATGTACTCGACATCGGCATCGCTGTCGGCGTTGGTGATATTGCCCAGGCTGAAGCATGGGTCCGTACCATCGCCGAAGGTTGCACCACTGCAGTTGAAGGTGCCAGAACCGCCTTGTCCTGCAGTAGCGTCGATTGAAGCGCCTGCGGAGGTCATCGGCGCCGCCGGCAGTGTCGTCATGGCGGCACCTGCACCGACGCCGGTTGCGATCAGGCCACCGTTGGAAACCAG
>Ga0265293_10000811_pt1 | contig 71827 bp, 73 predicted proteins | sample Munlanlewell138R_FD_192505 | JGI IMG/M metagenome (GOLD analysis project Ga0265293, IMG submission 192505) | Leachate microbial communities from a municipal landfill in Southern Ontario, Canada - Leachate well 138R | ecosystem: Engineered > Solid waste > Landfill > Unclassified | place: Canada... | reverse complement strand
TCCAATCCCTTATATTATAACATATTACCATATATTACTCAATATATATTTATAAAAATTGACAAAAAAAATAAGCCTTTTCAACGGCTTCAGCGATTATTTTACTATGTAAGTGTCAAACTCCCGAACAAAATATCTATTAAAACAAGTCGATAATACTTTATGTATTATTTCCATTTGCACTCTGGTAAAATGTAATATATAATAAGGTTTTGGAGATATAGGAAAATTAGTATTGGAGAGGAATAAATTATGAAATTAGGAATAGTAGGATTACCAAATGTAGGTAAAAGTACATTGTTTAATGCAATTACACATGCTGGTGCCGAATCAGCCAATTACCCATTCTGCACAATTGAACCTAATGTTGGCGTAGTTGCAGTACCTGATGAAAGAATAGACAAGTTAGGGGAAATATATAGTTCAAAAAAGATTGTACCTACCGCAATTGAGTTTTATGACATAGCTGGATTGGTTAAGGGTGCCAGCAAGGGTGAAGGCCTTGGTAACAAGTTCTTATCCCATATAAGAGAGGTTGAGGCAATAGTACATGTGGTTAGATGTTTCAATAACCCTGATGTTGTTCATGTGTCTGGGGATATTGATCCTATTAGAGATATTGAGACAATTAATATTGAGTTAATGTTATCTGACATGGAAATGCTAGAAAGAAGATTGGACAGAACCGCCAAGGTAGCTAAGAGCGATAAGTCTCTAAGTCTGGAAGTAGATGTTCTAAAAAGATGTCTTGAGGTTTTAGAAGAAGGCAAATCAGTTAGAACTTTAGATTTTACAGAGGATGAGTTAGCTATTTTAAAGTCCTTTAATCTTTTAAGTTCTAAACCAATAATATATGTTGCCAATGTATCCGAGGATGAAGTGGCTGATGAAGATGGCAATGAGTATGTACAAAAGGTAAAGGAATATGCTAAATCAGAAAATGCAGAAGTAATAGCAGTTAGTGCTGAGATAGAAGAAGAAATTTCTCAACTTGACCCAGTTGAAAGAACTGAGTTCTTAAATGATTTAGGGCTAAGTCAATCTGGTCTTGATAAATTAGTTCAAGCAAGTTATAGACTTCTTGGTTTAATAAGTTTCTTAACTGCAGGTCCACAAGAGTCAAGGGCTTGGACCATTAAAAAGGGAACTCCAGCTCCTCAGGCAGCGGGTAAAATTCACTCAGATATTGAAAGAGGCTTTATAAGGGCTGAAGTTATTCATTACGATGACTTGATTAATCATGGTGGCAACTTAGCTTCAGCTAAAGAAAAAGGTCTCGTTAGAATTGAAGGTAAAGAGTATATAATGAAAGATGGAGATGTAGTCTTATTCAGATTTAATGTATAGGAAAACCCAGGGAATAAATTCCCTGGGTTTTAATTTTCAGTTCTAAATTTTACAATTGCCTTAAACTGGTCTCCATCTACTTCAATATCAAAACTTCCTCCTGTCACTTCAGTAAAGCTCTCAGCTATGGACAAACCTAATCCACTTCCTTCACTACTTCTAGCTTGATCTCCTCTAAAGAACCTCTGAAGTATCTCTTCCTTAGTAAACTCCATCTCATAATTTGCAGTATTCTTAATACAAAACATTCCCCAATCATCATCCTTATTAACTTCAACATATATCCTACTACCCTCTAGAGAATATTTTAGGGCATTATCCACCAAATTCTGTATTACCCTATATAGCTTCTTCCCATCTGAGTAAATATCAACTGATTCTTCTGGATAAAATTCTTTAACTATAAACCCAGAATCTTTAATACTATCATCCATATCCACTATAGTCTGTTGAACTAATTTCTTTAAATCAAGTCTTTCTAAATCCAGATTTATATCACCACTGGTGCTTTTAGCTAAATCAAATAAGTCAGCCACTATATTCTTTAATCTTGATGCTTTGTCAGATATTATTTTTACATAATCCCTAGCTGTATCTGATAAATCTTCCTCCCTTGAAAGGAGATCTACATAGCTAATTATAGATGTTAATGGTGTTTTTAAGTCATGGGATACATTAGTAACAAGATTGATTTTCATTCTTTCAGCCTTTAACTGCTCTTGTAAGCTTTCACTGTAGCCCTTGTTTATTTCCTCATATGTCTCTTTGTTTGATTTAAAGTAAAGGTATATTACAAAAATCTCTATAGCTGGCGGGATAAAAGCTAATGGATATGCTGTAAACATAAGTATCATAGTTAAAAATACCAGTCCAAAACTAACCAATACAAAGTTAACCTGCCTCTTGTGTAAGGTATGTGTAGGAGGATTTCCCTTTAAGTTTTCTCCAATAATTAAACTCTTAATTAGGACGAATCCTCTGTAAAATACCTTGTATCCAAAACTACTTTTTAGTAATACCTTGCCTTTAATTCTTCTAGCCAATGATAAAAGTCCAAGCCCAACAAAGAATGTTGTAAATGCAGTAATACCAGTGACTATATATATTTCCATCATCTCTCTTGAATGTATTACTACTTCCCCAATCCACTTGTTAGGTGATCCATAACCTGTACCGGTAAATACAACTGCAACCCATAACCCTAAAGCTCCTGCAATTAAAACAAGTATTACTTCAGTATATAATCTATCTACTACTCCAAGATGTAGCCCATTATCACCAATTTTTCTTCCTGTGACCATAAATAGGTATGTTATTAATGCAATGGATGACACTATAAAAGCTAAACTGGTTATTACAAGAGGCATTAGTTGGTTTCTTCCACTTTCCCATAGATACTGTTGTTCTTCATAAAAACTACTATGAATAACAAAGAATATACTGCTTCCTGAAGGCGAAAAATTAGTAAGCATTTCTTCTTGATTTCCATTTTCATATTTGGTTAATACTCCATTATCCAAATGATAATAAAGTTGATAAATTCTAGCAATTTCGGATTCTGATATTGAAAGTGAACTCGCTATTACCTGACCTGATCTTGTACCATAATATGAGATTCCATCAGGAATTGTTCCATCACTCCCAGATAAAGCCATATCCAGTGACTGAACTATATCCCGAAAATCTCTAGTATAGGTCTCACTATTAACATAATTCTTTGTGAAAATAACCTCTGGATTTATACCTGAGTAATATCCATAAATAATTATGCCTGCAATAGATGAGATCATTACTATAACAAGAATAAAAGCTATAGATTTTATGAAACTATTTCTACTTAAACTTCTCAATTTTGTATCCAACTCCCCACACCACCTTTAAGTATTTAGGCTCCTTTGGGTTGATTTCTATTTTTTCACGGATTCTTCTAATGTGAACCATTACAGTATTTTCAACAGAGTAAGCTGGCTCTTCCCAAACTTTTTCATAAATTTGTTCAGCTGAAAAAACAATTCCTGGATTTGTCATTAATAAATCAATAATTCCATACTCAGTCGGAGTAAGCTTTATAAGTCCTCCATCTACATAAAGGGATCTTGCCTCTTTGTCCAAAGTTAGACTTCCATTTTGTAGTTGAGTACTATTGTTGTTATTATTCATATCTCCAAGTTTAGTGTAACGTCTTATGTGACTTTTTACTCTGGCTACTAGTTCATTAGGATTAAAAGGCTTTGTAACATAATCATCTGCTCCCATGGAAAGTCCTAGGACCTTATCGCTATCTTCAGATTTAGCAGATAAAATAATGATTGGTATATTCTTTTTCTCTCTAATCCTCATGGTTGCGGATAAACCATCCAGTTTTGGCATCATAATATCCATAATTATCAAATGAATACTCTTATTAACTAATGCTTCCATAGCCTCTAGACCATTGTATGCCTTTTCTACATTAAAACCCTCAATAATTAAAAGCTTCTCTATGGCAGTAGCAATCTCCTTATCATCATCAACCACCAGTATATTTATATTATCCATGATATCAACACCTCCTTTATAGCCTACCTAAAGTATAGAAGATAATTCTTACAATAAATTCAATATATACCTTACGAATTTCTTAAGATACGTGTTTTTCACCAAAATAGACAGTTCCCCAAACTCCCACTAGAATCATTATTGCACCTAAACTATCTACAAGTCCAAATGGTTCATTAAGAATAAATACTCCAGCTACAATTGCAACTATTGTTACTAGGTTTGCAAATATAGCCGATTGAGATACTGGGATTCTAGATATTGTATAGTTAACGCAGAAAAATGCCACCACTGATGATAATACTCCTAGATATAAGAGGGGAATTAAGCCTTGGGTATTTATAAGGGGAGTGAAGTAACTTTTAATATCTCCACTAAACAACTTGCTAATTATTAGTATAAAATTAAAAACGATTGCACTTAACCACATCATTCCATAAGTAATTTCTATAGGAGTGAAGTCCCTTGAGGATCTTTTAGATGATAAGTTATAAAAAGTGGCTGATATGACAGCAAGTAATAAGAATATGATTCCTCTAAGGTTACCTGATAATTCAACCTTATCTTTGAATACATTAATTAAAATTACACCACTTACAGAGAGTATTATAAAAATTATTTGCCTGAACCTTAACTTTTCTCTTAATATAATCCATGCAAAAATTGCTGTGAATACAGGTATTAAGGAAATCATAAGTCCTGATTCAGAGGTTGAAGTAAGTCTAACTCCTTCCACTTCAAAAAGAAAGTAAAGAATTGGTTCAAAAATTGCAGTCATTATAACTAGCTTTACGTTTTTTCCTTTAAAATTAACTTTAATAAGCTTTAAAGCCTTTAATAGTTCCAATACTATAGCTGCAAGTAGGAATCTATAGGAGATTAATTCCATTGTAGAATAATGATTTAGACCTATCTTAGTAAACATGAAACTTAGTCCAAATATTCCCGCATAAATAAATGCAGATAAATACGGTAGCACCTTTTTTTCCCTCAAAATATCACCTCTAAATTAATATAGCATTTTATCTAGTCTATTAAAAGAAAAAAGACCAGTTAAACTGATCTTAGTCTTCTCTTAGTAGTTTTAATCCCTCTTCCATCAATTCAGGAGTAAGCATCCCCGGATAGTATGCTAGAAGGTTGCCTTCTCTATCTATAAAGTAAGTCCTTGGGATACCTGTTCCTTGATAAATACTATTCTCACTAACTTCACCAGTGGAATCTAATACAACAGGGAAGGTAAATCCTCCGTCTTCAACGAAATTCTTAACTATTTCATACTCTTCCTTATAATTAACTGCTAGTATTACCAAATCTTCATTAGCTTCATAATACTTCTGAAAGTCTGGCATCTCTTGAACACATGGAGGACACCAGGAAGCCCAGATGTTTAAAAATACATACTTCCCTTTATAATCACTAAGACTTACATCCTCTCCTTCTAGGTTCTTAAGAGTAAAATCAGGTGCCAGCTGATGATCATGTCCATCGTGAGGATCCTCTGGATTATCTCCTTCATCCACCCTAGGTCCACCTGTTGGTTGTTCTTCTCCTGCTGTTTGAGGAGGGGGAACTTGACTTGGTTCTCCTGGTCCTAAAGGATCATTGACCGAAGGATTATCATTAGCTGAATCATCTCTTCCAGGCATATTCATTATGAAAAATATTCCAAGTGCCAATATAACTACTAACCCTATTGCTAAAAGAACTACACTTTTCTTATTCAAGTAAATCACCTCTAAATCAAAATTCTACTTATATCTATAACCTTATCAAAAAATATTAAAGTTCCAAATATTATTAGTATCATACCACTAATAATAGGCATGTACTTCATGAATTTTTCATACTTCTCCATCCACTTTATGAATACATTAATAAAAAGTGCTGTAAATATAAATGGTATGGCCATCCCAAGGGAATAAATAAACAATAATAAAACGCCATCCTGCAAAGTTCCTGACCCTCCGGCCATTATTAATATGGATGCAAGTACTGGCCCAAAACAAGGAGTCCAGCCTCCAGCAAAAGCCATTCCCATTAAAAATGAACTAAATCCATTGGTTATCTTCTTAGGTGACTTAACCCTTTTCTCCCCACTTAAAAATCCAAGCTTCAAAATGCCCATCATATTCAAACCAAATAATACAATTATTATTCCACTTACCTTTAAAAACAAGCTTCTGTTTTGAGAAAAAATCTTACCAATCAAACTTGCCGATGAACCCATTATCATAAATACAACAGTAAAACCAAGTACAAAGAATAGGGTTCTAATAAGTGCCTTCATTTTCCTTTTATTAAGATCCTCTTCTAAATCAACACCTGTTATATACATGATGTATGCTGGTATCATAGGTAGTAAGCATGGTGAAAAAAATGAGATAAATCCAGCACCAAAAGCTGCAGGTATTGTAACGTTTATTCCTAACATAGCATCCTCCATGAAAAACATGTCTTAATTATTATATAAAAATACTCTATACATATTATACCCTAAAGGGGTATTTGTGTATAGAGTAGGATTTATCCACTAACAGAATAAATTTTTACTTTCTTCCAATCACCTTTATTAAACAATCTGTATGACATAAAGCCTGATATTATTAAAGATACACTTATTGCTACCCAAACTCCAGTTGAGTCTAATTTAAACACTATAGCTAATATATAAGCTAAGGCCAATCTAATAAATACCCATGAGATTAAAGTTATCTGGAATGGTTTTTTTGTATATCCAGCACCCTGCATAGTTCTTGATGCCACGATTGTCACTGCATGGAAGGGTTCAGCTATTGCAATTAGTAATAGAAATCTGGTCCCTATCCTAACTACTTCATCATTTGGAGTATCCAAGAAAAAGTTAATAAAAGGTGTTGCAAATATATAAAACAATACGGAAATAAATAGCATTACTCCTGCCCCTAGTACTACAGTTGCCCTCCCACTAGCCTCAGCTCTGTCATATTGCTTAGCTCCAAGATTCATCCCAGATAGAGTAGCAGCTGCTGTGCCTATGGCCAGTCCCGGCATTAGCGCATACTGATTTAAGTTAGTCCCTATTACAAAAGCTGGAACTGCACTGGCAGAATCCAGTGTTCTTGCCAAAATAGCAAAAAGAACGAAAGTTGATGCATTTCTAGAAATACCTTGTAAGGCAGCTGGTATCCCAATATTTATAATCTGACTAGATACCTTCCAAATTGGTCTTATCATATCCTTTAATTCAACTTTAATATCAAATTTTCCACTGAGTAAAGCACCCCAACCAAGAGCCGCTCCTACTATCCTTGATAGAGCAGTGCCCATGGCAGCTCCTGCCACTCCAAATGCAGGTACTCCTAACATTCCAAATATGAATATAAAGTTACCACCCACATTTACCAAATTCATTATTATATCTATCCATAGGGGAGTTCTTGTATCGCCTGCCCCTTGAAATATTGATTTTGCCATAAAGTATAAAAGGAAAAATGGAATTGCAATAAAAAAGACTCTCATGTATCCCATGGCTAGATTTAATACATTATCATCTACTCCAAGTAGTCTTAGGCTATATTCATTGGTTAGCATTCCTATTGGCACAATAATTAGGGATAATAAAATGGATAGCATAAATGCTTGTCCAGCACTTATACTTGCATTTCTATCATCATTCTTACCAATAAATCTTGCAACCATGGCTGTTGTACCTGTTGATATGGCCATTACTAGAACCATAAGTATCATAATAACATTTCTACTTGTCCCAACAGCTGAGATGGCATCTACTCCAAGAGTTCCAACCATTTTAATATCTACAGTACCAACAGAAACCTGTAATATAGACTGTATGACAACTGGCCACGCTAAATAAATGGTGCTTTTATATAAATTATCATTGGTTAATAAGTATTCTCTTTTCTTATGAAATGATGCACTGCTCATTGAATCACTCCTTATAAATTAGTATTATACCATTTTATATTCAAGATATCTAGAGCCTCGAAATAATTTAAAGGTTTAATTTTGGGTATAAATTTTTGGTAAGGGGTGACTATATGAATAATCAAAAGAAATTTACACTTTTTATAACCATACTTATATCAATAATGTTTATAGGTACATTTGGATATAGATTATTACTAGATGTGCCATTTATTGATGCTTTTTATATGACTGTTATAACAATTTCAACTATTGGTTATACAGAAGTAGCACAAATGTCACCAGAAGCAAAGTTGTTTTCTGTTTTTATAATATTCATTAGTTTAGGTACTGTTGGATATTTATTTAGCAGTATTGTTTCATCCTTTATGGAAGGTAACATTAAAGAAGCTTTTAGGAGGCGTTTTATGGAGAAGAAGATTGAAAGTTTTAGAAACCATTATATACTTTGTGGAGCAGGTGAAACAGGTTGGAATGCCATTAAAAGGTTCCAAAAGAGTAATGTTGACTTTGTAGTAATCGAAAATGATGAAGCAATTGTTAAAGAACTATTAGATGATGGGATCCCAACGATATTAGGGGATGCCAGTCATGAAGAAATTTTAAATAAGGCTAAAATAAAAAAGACTCGAGGCCTTATTGCATCTTTATCAAAAGACTCTGATAATGTATTTACTGTGTTAACAGCAAGATAATTGAATCCTGACTTATACATAGTATCAAGGGCTATTGATAAAAATTCACATTTGAAACTAAAAAGAGCTGGTGCAAATAATACAATATCTCCCAACGAAATTGGTGGAAGTAGAATGGCTGCTCTTATGCTTAGACCTTCTGTCATTTCCTTTTTAGATATTATTACTCATGCTGGTGATGTTGTTTTAGATCTAGAAGATGTAGTAATATGTAAAGAGTCCCCTATTATGAACAAGAGTCTTAAAGATGTTAAAATCCCAGAAAAAACAGGTTTAATAGTATTGGCAATTAGAAAGATGGATTCTGAGACGCTTCAATTCAATCCTCATTCAGATGAAATATTGCAGCTTGGAGATACAATGATAGTATTAGGAAAACAAGAACAGGTAAATGAACTAAGAAAATTAGCATGTGATGATGGAAATAGAAATGTATATTAGAGTAAACCCTTCAGGTCTGAGCCCTGAAGGGTTTTATTACTAAACTGTATATTTAATTATTAAACTTGGATCCAAAACTCTGAAAGTAAAGCTTTCAGCTATGAAAAACTTGACATTATCTCCATCGTGAGCTTGATAGCCGATTGAAAAATCTCTACCAATTGTTAGTTCTAGATCATCACTGTTAAATGGTACTAGGTATGCTCCATCCACAACATGACTTAAAACTATCTTGCCCCCTATTAGGCTCTCAACTCTTTTTTCCAATGGATATCCACTATCTTTTGATATTATCCTCTTATATGCTTCCTTACCAACAATTAATGTATAAGGTCCACCAGTATAGTCTTCTCTTAGGGAAATTACCCCTTTTGTAATTGACTCCATAATATCCTTTGCATTGTCTCCAAGGGCTATCTCTTCTTTCTTAACCATGTCTTTAAAGCCTTTAATGCCTGCTTTTTTAAGCCCATTGTATATTGCATTCTCTTCAAAGAGAGCAATCTTTCTCAAACCTTCTTCTAAAGGCTCAAAATCAATGTCTTTTGCCCCTCTTGATATATTATCAAGTTCCCACCTCTTCATCTCAAATTCAACTCTAGCCTCAGTAAGTGGTTGAACATTGTAGTTAGCAAATAAAACATCTTCTTCATTTTCAGTTTTGCCAAGTCTACCCTCTGTAATTACATTGAAATCCAAACCTTTAGGCCCATTAACCTTCACTACTTTTCTAGCTGATAAATATGATTTAAGAACATCAACTGCTCTTGAGTCAATCTCACTCCAAGCTTCCTTAGAAATGGGAGCTAATTCTCTATATAACATTTAAACCCCTCCTATTTTAAATCTCCAATTGTTAATCCATCACTACCACCATCTTCTTCTGCTCCTTCTTCATGATGAGCGATTGGACCAGTCTTGAATAAGTACGTTTTAAGTTCTTCATCCCATTTATCCATGTTTCTTCTTAACCACTCTAGAGTCATAACTGCATGCTCTATCTCTTCATCTCTGTTATGAGCTAATATTTCCTTCAGTTCAGGATCTGATACTGCAGCAACTCTTTGATTGTACCAATCTACTGCTTCTAACTCTTCCTTTAAACTAACTATGGCTCTTGTAATGTCCATTGTCTTATCATCTAGTTTTTCTACTGGTTCGTGATATTGTGTCATCTAAACTCCTCCTCTTTTTGATTACTTTCTATAATTCTTTACCCCTTGTTCATTTCAAATAAACAGTGGATTCTATAGTCTTCTATATGCTTCATCCACATAATTACCCTCATCAATAGCTCTTTTTAGTTGCCTAATTAAATAATCTTTGTCTTCATTAAGGGTTCCTTTTAAAGGAATATAGTTGGAAGCATGATTGCTTCTAAAAACTGTGCCTGGGCTATTTATGTTCTCGAGAATCATTAATGTTTCCAGTGCAATTTCTTGTGGAGTTAATAGTACAAACTCTCCACTTTTAACGTCGTCATAAAGTTTTGTTCCTGGTTCAATCATTAGTGTCAGCAAACCTAAATAGTCTGGATTAATCTCGTTTATTGCATCTGCAGTCTCTATGGCATGTTCCTTATACAAGTCTGCCCCACCTAAGCCAGATATTACTGTTATTGAGACTTTGATTCCCGCTTCTTTAAGTTTTTTCCCAGCATTGATTATACCTGATTTTGTATCTCCCTTATTTACATAGTCTAAAACCTTATCACTACCTGATTCTAAGCCTAAATAGGCAATGTCCAAGCCCTTATCTCTTAAAAGAATTAAATCCTCCAAGGATTTAAGATGAATGCTATTAGGGGATGAATAGATACCTATTCTCGAGCAATACTTAAAATTTTCTTTAATCTTCTGTATTATTCTTTCTAGATCCCTCATTTTTATTATCAAAGCGTCACCATCTGCGATAAACACTCTATTAACCTCTGGATACATCTTAGAAACATTTTCTATTTCATCAAATATTTCATCCATATCTCTTATTCTAAATTCTTTATCCTTATACATACTGCAAAAACTACATTTATTATGTGAGCATCCTATTGTAGCTTGTAAAATCCAACTCCTTGCTTCAGAAGGGGGTCTGTATACTGTTCCTTCGTACTTAATATCCATCACTTCGCTTTCTTTTAACTACAAATTTTCCTTAATATAATTTAAGACTTCATCTGCATGTCCTTCTGGTTTTACATTTCTGAACTCTTTTACAAGTTCTCCTTTTTCATCAAATATAAAAGTAGATCTTTCAACTCCTATATAATCCTTACCATACATTTTCTTAGGTACCATTACCTGGAATAAATTGTGTACTACTTCTTCCTTATCACTAAGAAGTAAAAAGTTTAGTTCATTTTTAGCAATAAATTTTTCATGAGACTTCAAGCTATCTCTACTAATTCCAAGTATTACAGTGTTTAGTTTGTCAAATTCTTGTTTCAGATCCCTGAAACCATTAGCTTCAGTGGTTCAACCAGACGTATCATCCTTAGGATAAAAATACACTATAACATTTTTACCTAAGTAATCCTTTAAAGATATATCTTTGCCGCTTGTTTCTTTTAGAGTAAAACTAAAATCTTTCATTGTTAAACATCCTCCTTTGAAGTAATCTCTCCTATCAGTTATACCCAAATTTAGTCAAAAGAAAAACCCCTTTAAGGGGTTTAATTAAATGGCTGTTGTTCCACCATCAACTGCTATGGTTTGACCTGTTGTATAACTTGAAGCATCTGAAGCTAGGTATATTAGTATACCATCTAATTCCCCGACCTCTCCATACCTACCCATAGGTGTGGTTAACTTTATATTTTCTAGGAATGATTCATCACTTAGTGCATCTGTGGTCATTTCAGATTGGAAAAAACCTGGTCCTATTGCATTAACAGTTATATTATATTTGGCCCATTCGGCTGCCAATGCTCTAGTTAAATTAACAACCCCCGCTTTTGATGCATGATAAGCTGATGTTGGTAATGCCATATTAGCTTTAAGACCGTACATGGAAGCAATATTAATTATCTTTCCATACTTATTTTTAATCATATGCTTTCCAACTTGTTGTGCAACTAAAAATACACCACTTAAATTGACATCTATCATCTTTTTCCATTCATTAAAGTCATAATCCTCTGCGGGACTTACAAAACCTAATCCAGCATTATTTACTAGAATATCAATTCTACCAAATTCATTTATTGCCTTCTCAACCGCAGCTACCACATCTTCTTCCTTAGTAACATCACAAGCTAAAGGTAAGGCTTTTACCCCTTTTTCTTCTATTTTCCTTGCTACATCCTCTAGTTTTTCCATTCTTCTTGCCAGTAAGATAACATTAGCACCATGATCTGCTAGTATATTCGCAAATTGCACACCCAGACCACTAGATGCTCCAGTTACTAGGGCAACTTTACCTTTTAAATCAAATAAATTTTTCATTATATCCTTCCTTTCATAATACTCTCATTCCCTAGTATTATACCCGGGATTGATATACTTTACTCAATCCTACAAAACCACCTTCCACTTTGAGATCTTCCTATTCTTATTGACTAAAGAAAAGGTTTCCCCAATTTTAATAGCACTCATTCTAAGGTAGAAGTCTTTTGCCTCATCCCCTGCTACAAATTGAAACTCAAGAATTCCCCTGTTTTTACAATACTCAATAAGATCATTCCAAAGTTTCATCCCATAACCCTTTCTAATGTATATTGGATCAATGTAGAAGTATTCTAAAATAACATCTTCATCAGATTCAACTATAGAATATCAAAAACACCTTCCCAGTGAATAGGAAGGTGTCAATTATACTTAAATTTTATAGATCTGTAATGCTTACCTTTTGTGGTGTTAATTTGTGTCCTGAGAACTTATTAACTACAACTGCTATAGCTCCATCTCCAGTTACATTACATGCTGTTCCAAAACTATCTTGTGCCAAGTATAATGCAATCATTAGGGATGTCATTGTTGGGTCGAATCCCAACATGCTTTGTAGTAGTCCTATAGCTGCCATAACAGCTCCTCCTGGAACTCCAGGTGCTGCAACCATTGTTACTCCCAGTGCAAGGATAAATCCAAAGTAAGTTCCAAACGAATAATCCATTCCACTTAACATCATTATTGCTAATGAACAACTTACAAGTGTAATTGTACTACCAGATAAGTGAATAGTTGCTGATAATGGGATAGCAAAGTCTGCCACACCTTCATTTACACCATTTTTCTTAGTTTGAGCTAGTGTTACCGGAATAGTTGCTGCTGATGATTGAGTACCAATTGCAGTAAAGTATGCTGGAAGCATGGTCTTTATTAATCTAAATGGATTTGCACCTGCTATACTACCAGCTATTACATATTGGATAACTATAATAGTAATGTGTAGTAAAATAACTAATACAAATACCTTTGAGAATACACTTAGTATTTGAACTACTTGTCCTGAATATGTTAGATTAGCAAAGATTCCCATTATGTGAATTGGTAGTAATGGAATGATAATATTTGAAATCATCAAGCTTATAATATTTTGAAACTCATTCATTGCTGATTTAATAGTTTGTGACCCTGTTGCAGCTATACCTATACCAATAGTAAAGGCTAGTATCAAAGCAGTCATAACACCCATTATTGGGGGTATAGAAACCTCTATAAATGCTGCTGCTGAAGCCCCTTCACCAGCTACATCTGTTGCTAGTGTGCTTCCACCAATAAGGCTTGGTAGAATTGTAGAGTTAGCAAAATATGCTAAAGATCCTGCAAATACTGTTGAAAGATAAGCAATACCCGCAGTTACTGCAAGTATTCTTCCAGCTCCCTTTCCTAAATCTCCAATTCCTGGAGCTACGAATCCAAGAATTATAAGTGGGATAGCAAAGCCTAGGAATTGACCAAACAATCCGTTAAATGTTGCAAAAACTCTTACTCCTGCTTCTGGTAGAATCATACCAAATATAATACCTAAAATAATTGCAATTATAAGTCTAGGAAGTAATCCTATTTTCTTCATTTTGTTCCTCCTCATTTTTTGTCATTGGATGACTTATACCTCTTGTATATGTCATTCAATCTTTTTAAAGATAACATCTGAGGAAAAGGATTTCAATAGTTTTGATTATTCTTAATAATTCTTAATATTCCTGGCAATTCTGAATATTTTACACAAATAAACAATTTATTGTGTTATTACACTTATCTGCTCTAAATAGGTGTTTTTAAGCTTTGCAATTTAGTATGATCTTAATAGTAATTGAATTTCTAGACCCAAAATAAGGGAAATTGGCAGTAAATGTAAACATTTTCGATAATAATAGTTCACATTTACTGCCAATTCTATATATACTTACTTCCTTCTCTTATACTCAATTTTGATAACTGATTTTCATCTATAAATACTTTAACCCAATTCTTGTTTATCTTTGATAATTCTCTTAGCTGCCAACCGATTGCCTTGTCTATGAAAAATTCTCCAGTATTTAAATTGTTTTTTATAGCATAACTTAAGAAATCATAATCTGTTTCTTCTTTATACTTTAGCTGAAATATTATTGATGCTCTTATAAGCCATATACTTTCACTGTGAACCCACTCTTTAATTTTTGCATTTTTTATTTGAGGATATTTTCTAGCTAAAAACCCCACTATGGGTGCTATAGAATCAACCGTATCCCACCAGGATTTTGTTAAAATCAAACTTTCCAATTTGGAAATATCACTCTTTTCTAACTTGTCCTTAACTTTATCTAGATAGTTTAAGGCTACATACTGATATTCCCTCTCTTCTTGTTGGAAACACCATGTTATAAAATCCCACTTTACCTCACCATCTAATAAATCTTTAACATACTCCTTAGTTAGTGCCCTTCTCTCTGGAGTTTTAATCCCTAAGTATGAAAATTTGAATTTCATATACTTGGACATATAATAGGCGTTATCCTCATTTTTATTTGCACTTAATATTTCTGTGAGTCTTTCCATTATCTACCTTCCTCAGACCAGGTCATCACATAAAGGAGCTTATCATTATTTGATTCTTTCTTTTCTCTTACTTTCCAAGTACCGTTGATTCCATTATCATTTAATACCATTTGAAAGTGGCAAATAGCTATTCCAATATCCACTTCCTGGATCTTAAATCCTAAGGTATCACCATATCCAGGAGTTGGTTTCAAGTAAAAATCATAATGACCATCTCTTTTTATAACTACCCAAGGTTGTTTATTACTTGCTGAAGGTGCCATTCTCAATCCTTCCAAAGCCTCTAAATAAACTTCTTCGTCTTCCAATAAAGGATAATCAGTCCTTTCTAAAAAGAATAACTCTTCCCATACTTTTCTTTGATTTGAACCTGCTGCAAATCTCATAAAGTAATCAACCCTACTTCTCTTTTCCAAGGGGTATCCAAATGGGATTATTATATACAGCTTTTCATCTTCAAGTAAATCTAAAGATTTCTTAATAGCTCCCTTATCATATGTTCCACCCATCCAACATGTCCCTAGACCTAAAGATGTCATATATAAAATTAAGTTTTCCCCCATATAACCAACTTTAAATAAACTTTGTTCTTTTGAATCTCCAATAATTGCTATGTAGTTTTTTGCTCCTTTGATAATTCCATAAGTTCCAATCTTACCACCCAACTTATCCAAACCATCTTCTTCTGATAAAAAGGCAAATCTTACATTTCCCTTAAATGGTGTTTCAATCCTTTCAGCATATTCCTTTATATTATCTATAACATCTTTAGTTACTGGCTTATCTGAATAGCTTCTAACTGATGTTCTCTTTCTTATAATATCCAACACCGGTGCCTTAAATAAATTACTTTTCACTATTAACCCCCCTTTATTCACCTATTTAGTATTTTACCACAATTAACCTACAAGTAATCAATTCATTATATTTATAAATATGTTATATTTGAAATAGAACTATACAAAGGAGTGAATTAATGATTGTAATAGGTAAAAAAGAAAAAATTCACAGAATCACCCAACTGGCTCTTAAGCTTTGGCCAGATAATAATTATGAAGAACTCAAAAGTGAAATATTAACCTTCATAGATTCTTATAGTGCAGCAATCCTTTTATTTGAGAGTGAAGATTCAATAGTTGGTTATTCTCAGGTTAGTATAAGAAATGATTATGTAGAAGGCTCCACCTCAAGTCCTGTAGGTTATCTTGAGGGAATCTATGTTGATGAGGGATATAGGAATATGGGGATTGGAAAAGCTCTCTTACTAGCCTGTGAAAACTGGGCTAAAGAAAAGGGCTGTCTAGAATTTGGAAGTGATACAAGTCTTGAGAATTATAATAGTATTAATTTTCATCTAAAATGTGGTTTTCAAGAAGCAGCGAGGTTAGTGTCCTTCATCAAAAAAATATAACTGGGAATATTACCTTATTTTCCCAGTTTCTTTTAAAACTTTCCTTCTATTTTTATAGTCTGGTATCCAGTTCTCTACATGATTCCAAAATTCTCTGGAGTGATTCATATATTTTAAGTGAGCTAACTCATGAACAACCAAATAATCTATTATTTCCATTGGGAATTTTATAATTCTGTAGTTTATATTGATATTTCCTAAACTTGAACAACTTCCCCATCTGGTCTTTTGATCCTTAATATGTAATTTATTATAGCTTAAATCCATCTTTGAGCTATATATATCTAGTCTTTCTTTTACAATCTCATATGCTAGTTTCCTTAACCACTCATTGACTATTTCTTCTATCAAACTCTGATTTTTTGTTTCTGTATACAATTCTAATTTTTCATCACTAAATACCAACTTATTTTCTTTTGAGTAGATTAGATCTACTGGATATTCAATTCCCATAATGTAAATCCTATTGTCATTAATATTACCTAAGTTATCTTCCCTAGACTTTAATAATTTTCTCTTCTTGATGATCCAGTCCTTCTTTTTAAATAATCCCTGTATTATTGTATCCTTACTTATAAAATATGGAGCTAAAACTCTAATATTTCCATCTTCTTCTATTTGAAACTCCATGGATTTTCTTTTTCTTGGTATTAATTCAACTGAGATTTCTTCATTTAGAACTTCAAAAGTAAATTTCATTCATACCCTCTCAGTCTGTCAATTATTTCCCTACATACTTCTTCAATTGATTTATCATCTGTATATATTTCAATATCCTTAGCCATATTATAAAGATCTTTTCTTTTATCCATTAAAGATTTAATATATTCTACATTCATATTATTATTTAAGATAGGTCTTGTATTTGTGTCTTTTAATCTGTTAAAAATCGTTTCAGGTTTTGCCTTAAGAAGAACTACTACACCTTCATTTTTCATAAATTTAATATTTTCTTCCCTGGTAACAATTCCTCCACCAGTTGATACCACAGATTTGTATTCTCCTCTAATTCCTTTTAGTTTTTTTGTTTCCAGATTTCTAAAGTAGTCTTCTCCATATTTGCTAAAAATTTCATTTATGCTAATGCCAATAGTTTTTTCAATAATATCATCAATCTCAATTACTCTAAATCCTAAAACCTTTCCTAGTTCTTTTGAAACTGATGTCTTCCCAACACCCATAAAGCCAATTAGATATATATTCTTGTTTATTATCATAACTTATCCCTTCTTATAGTTTAACATTAGGATTTATATATCTTCTTCTACTGATGGTCTTTTTAGAATACTGTATCGCTTCCACTGGGCATCTATGTATACATGCCAAACAATGAGTACATTTATCTTTCACCCACACTGGCCTTCCCTCAACCATTTTTATAGCGCTCTCAGGGCAAATTTCCTGACAAAGCTTACAGTCAATACACGAGTCCAGAGAATAGAATTTTTTTGTTTTTCTTAGTTTATTATATGCCTTATGGGCAAAGAATGTAACCACACCAGGAAGGGGTCCTTTAATTTTAATATAATCACCTTTATTTCCCTTAAGAAGAACATCTACTGAATTTTCTATTTCTTCTTTAGATAGATTAATCATTTTATTTTGTTTTTCTGCATCATCTATATTATATAAAAGAATATAATTATCAGGCATGGAAGCTGCAAATCTAAACTCTACATCTATTCCTTTTCTTCTAAGAATAGTACTAAATTCTTCTGCGCAAGAACCAGTAGTCGCTCCACAGGTTAAAAAGACAAATACTTTTTTGCCTTCCAAATTTTTAAATTCCACTTTCTTAATAAACTTCTCTAAAGTTGAGGGTACACTATAATAATACACAGGAAACACAAAACCTAAATAATTACTCTTATCTAAATCAAATTCATATCTATTTTCTTTTATCATCCCTGTAACTGATATTAATTCTTCATTTAGCATATTATTAAGCTTTTCAGCAACATATAAGCTATTACCAGTCCCTGTAAAGTAGAAGATCATATTTATAGCCCCTTTCTTTTCTCGTAATTTAAGTATAATATATATTCATAGAATCTAAAAGACAATTAAGTGGTGAGATAATGTTTTCATATGAAGAAATATCCAAAAGAGAACTTAATAGATGGAAAATACAAATGAGAAAACGACCTAATATCTTTCAGAAGGTATCAAAGGGGACTCAACGTAAGGTAAATGGAATTCTACCTGAGAGATATCATCAGGTTATTACTTCTGCTGTAAAAAGCCTTACTATGGCTGTTTTGTATGGTTCAAAATTCATAACTAGTCCCCCCATCCTAGGAATGACTCTAAAAGATAGGGAGAAATTAGTAAGGGAAAAAACTAGATTTTATGCCACAACTGCAACAATTGAGGGTGCTGCCACTGGCGCAGGAGGCTTCATAGCTGGGCTTGCTGATTTTCCTCTCCTCCTTGGAATTAAGTTTAAGTTCCTCTATGAAATTTCAAGTGTATATGGATTTGATTCATCAGATTACTTTGAGAGGCTTTACATCCTTCATATTTTTCAACTTTCCTTCTCAAGCAAGTCTCATATGAATAAGGTTTTTGATAGAATGGAAAATTGGGATGAATATATAAAAACTCTTCCTGCAGAAATTGATGAGTTTCAATGGAGGGAGTTCCAGCAAGAATATAGAGATTACCTGGATCTAGCTAAATTATTACAACTTCTACCCGTTGTGGGAGCTTTTGTTGGCAGCTATGTGAATAATAAGCTCTTAAAACAACTTAGTGAAACCGCAGTATACTCTTATAGGATGAGGTTATTAAAATAGCTTTCTCTAGTTTACAAGCTAGAGAAAGCTATTTTTTATTACATTTTTCTTTTCCTTTTGTAAAGATTATATCTTTCCTCTCCTTCTAAAAAAGCCTTCCTTTCAGCCTCAGTTGCAAATTCAAGTTTGGGTACTTGTGTCGGAACCCCATTGTCATCCAATGCAACCATGGTAAAGAAAGCTGTTAGTGCTACCTTGGGTTCATCTTCTTTTGTTAGATCTTCCACTTTAACTATAACCTTAATCTCCATTGAGCTTTTTCCAACAAAAGTTAATCTCCCGCAACAAGTTACTAAGTTTCCAATGTAAATTGGTTCATGAAACTCCAACTCATCAACCCTTGCAGTAACTACAATACTTCTTGAATGCCTTCTAGCAACAATTCCTGCTGTATTATCCATCATTTTCATAACTTCTCCACCGTGAACATTCCCAAGAATATTGGCTTGTTCAGGAAGCATTAAGCTTCCAAGCGATACCTCTGATTCTTTAACTGTTTTCTTTTCTATGATAATCACTCCCACATCTTATAATTCTTCACTTATCCACTTACTATATTTAGTAAAATCATTGAATCTAGTAATTTTTATGCCTTTCTCAATATCTTCTCCATTGTCTTCCCCTTAGCTAGTTCATCTATTAGTTTATCCAAATATCTTATTTCTTTCATAAGTGGTTCTTCAATTTCTTCTATTCTAACTCCACAAATAACTCCTTTGATTAGTTCTCTATTGGAGTTAAGACTTGGTGCTTCTTTAAAAAATGACTCAAAATCAACTTTGTTCTCTATTATTTCATTCAACTGCTGTCTATCATATCCAGTCAACCAAAATATTATCTCATCTACCTCTTCCTTAGTTCGCCCCTTCTTCTCTGCTTTATTAACATAATGAGGATACACACTGGCAAAACTCATCTTATAGATTTTATGCTCGCTCATATTTATAACCTCCTAAAATTCTAATTTTATAAAGTATCTTAACAATGAAAGTTCTTTAGACTCTACTATTAACTATTCAATACTTGATGTATAATATCTCTTTTATGATTGCCTAAATTGATCAAGGATTTGTATATGATAAGATTCTCCATTTCGCTTTAACCATATAATAATTTAACTATCCGCATTTTTACTAAAGTCATCTATTTCTTTTTCAACCATTTTTACATAATTATTATCAAATGGTTCCCATAACTCTATAGTGTTTCCAATGACATCTTCAATTTGAGCAAACTTACCATATTCATAGACTTTAATTTCTTGTATAATTTTAACATTGTTGTTTTTTAATTTTTCTAAGAAATTATCCAGATTATCAACTGTAAAATTAAGTACTGTCTTGCTTGACTCCTTATTATCAAAGGTAATAAGTGTAAACTTATTAGGTCCTAGAAAATTAATACCGTATTCAGTAATGTCCAAACCCAAAATCTCATGATACCAATTTAATAACTTCTTAGTATCACCACTTACTTTCAAAAATACTCCACCAATACCTGTTATTTTAGACATGGATTATCTCCTTTCTATGTCTCTAAATGATAACTTCCAAAGGATAAAAAACAATTATCGAAATCTTTTTGCCCTCTAATGTAAATGCAATTTAGGATTTCAGCCTCTATCATTTACTCAATCTAATATATGGACCTAAAATAAGTCATTTATTTGTGATAGGGTTCGTTCCTTATAATTCGAAAGCTCCTATAGATTTGTTCTAAGAGTATAAGCCTCATAAGCTGATGAGGAAAGGTCATCTTGGAAAAAGATAATTTAAAATTAGACCTCTTTATTACTTCATCTGATAAACCTAATGATCCTCCAATTACAAAGGTTAAATGAGAGTATCCATCCACCATAAGATTAGACATCTTTTCTGCCATGTCTTCAGATGAAATGTTTTTCCCTTCTATAACTAGTGGAATAATATAAGAATTGCTTTGGACTTTTGAGAGGATCCTCTCTCCCTCCTCATCCTTTATAATCTCCATGTCCCTTTCTGACAAATTTTCAGGTGCTTTTTCATCATCAACCTCAATAATATTTAAACTGCAATACCTTGAAAGTCGCTTAGTGTATTCCTTTATTCCATCATTAAGATACTTTTCTTTAATTTTTCCAACTACTATAATATCTATATTCATAATAACCCCTTTAAAAAAGCCCTCCATATGGAAGGCTTTTTGCTATATATTTTTGACTGCTTCTAAGGCCTTGTCATAATCAGGATGTTTTCCTATCTGATCCAAATACTCAACATACACTACTTTATTGTTTTTATCCAAAACAACTATTCCTCTTGATAGTAATCTTACTTCCTCCATAACAAATCCATACTTCAATCCAAAGTCAAGGTCTCTGTGATCTGAAAGAGTTATAACTTTATCGATTGAATTTGCACTACAGAATCTTTTTTGTGCAAATGGTAAATCCACAGACAAGGTTATTATAACAACATCATCTAGTTCTGAAGCTTCTTCATTGAACTTAATTGTTTGCATCTCGCAAATACCTGTGTCCAATGAAGTAACAACTGAAATTATTTTTATCTTATCTCCAGCATCCTTTAGTGAGTAGGGAGACATATCACTTTTTAGTGCAGTAAAATCCGGTGCACTATCTCCAACTTTTATTTCTTTTCCAAGTAAAGTCATTGGATTTCCACCCATTGTTACAACATCTTTTCTTTTATCCATATTATCTAACTCCTTAAATCTATTTTGTCGGTCAATGACCTTAGAAGATAGATACCCCTAGAGTTACTCATTATTCACAATCTATATCTTCATCTATGCATTTTCTTACCTTATCCATAAGCTCAAAGTCTGTAAAATCATACTTAAGTGGTGTCAAAGTTGCATAACCATTAGCTAGGAAATACCTATCAGTATCATTTTCTAAGGTTGTTTCAACTCTACCTGTTACTTTTAAAGTCATATCTCCATCTCCATTATTCTCTGCCAAATAGTAATCATAAATTGGACCTCCAATTTTACAAACCTTAATTGGTTTACTATCGTCAGTAAGATTAAAAGGTGTATTTAAATTTAATACCATAGGAGTTAAAAGTTTTTCCTTCTTTATTTTTGCAAGTACTTTTGATGCATATTTTGCCGCTATCTCATAATTTAAACCTTCTTTTGTCCATTCAGCTGAAACTGCAACACTTGGCAATTTATATAAATTCCCTTCTATGGCGGCAGAAACGGTACCTGAGTAAAGGATGTCCATTCCGCTATTTAAACCCATGTTAATTCCTGAAAATACTATATCTATCCTTCCCTTAGCAATCTCTTCCATCCCCACTCTTACACAATCTGCTGGTGTTCCAGATATACTATATGCCTCTGATTTTATTCCATCTAGCTTAACTTTCTTAATAATTATTGGCTTATGAAGTGTTATTGAATGGCTTTGAGCACTTCTCTGATCTTCAGGTGCTACAATAATCACCTCGTGCTCCTTCTCCAATTCCAGTGCCAATGTTCTAATTCCTTGAGCGTAAACTCCGTCGTCATTTGTCAGTAGTATTCTCATTTTTATCCCCCTAAAATTCCCTAAAGGTAACTGGAACTCTCATTATTGTACCATTTCTATTAATTGTTAATGTAGCTCTATCTCCAATCCTATATTGAAAAAGTATTTTTCTTAGATTAGACATACTGGTTACATCTTCGTTGTCCACAGCCACGATTACATCCAATGGTTGTAAATTTGACACTGAAGCAGGTGAATTTGGTAAAATCTCTATAATCACAACTCCAGCTTGAGCTTTCAAATCAACATCCATCTGTCTTTCATACACTTCAACTTCACTTCCAGTAAAGCCTATATACACATTAGTAAAACTCCCATTTTCTATTATTTCATCAATTACAGGTTTAACAATATTTATTGGAATAGAAAACCCTAACCCTTCACCTGTTTGTATCTTAGCTGTATTTATACCGATTACATATCCTCTTGCATCGAGTAAGGGTCCTCCTGAGTTTCCAGGATTTATTGATGCATCGGTTTGAATTAAATCCTCCATTACACTATATCTATTAACTTGTATGGACCTATGAAGGCCACTTATTACACCACTAGTTACAGTTCTTTGAAAGTCCAAACCCAATGGGTTGCCAATTGCAACGGCCAATTGACCTACTTCAACACTATCAGAATCTCCAAGATCTGCCACTGGAAAATTAGCTCCATTTGCTTTAACTATTGCCAAGTCCAAGGTAGCATCATACCATAGTACTCTTCCTTCTCTTCTATCTCCATCCTCAAATAATACACTTATTTCACTGGCATTCCCGTCTCTAATTACATGAGAATTTGTAAGGATATATCCATCACTATTAACTATCAACCCTGATCCAACACCTTCTATTGGTCTTGACCAAAGAAAGTCTCTTTGAATTTCAACTGTTGTAATACCCACCACTGAACTAACAGCTTTTTTTGCCACCGCTGCCACAACGTTAGTCTCATCAACTGGGTTTATGGTAATGGTATTGACAACTGCAGGCTCTCCAGAGACCATCATATAATCTGGTATAGGTAGTATCTTCCCATAGAGGTACTTAGGTGCTATATATACACTTAATAAACCCCCTATAATTCCAGCTATTAATGCTACTATGAGATACGATAACAAACTCCTCTTTTTAGGAGGCTTATAATACCCTCCTCCATAATTATAGTTATCCATTTTATTCCCCCTAATCAAGAGTATATATACCGCTATTTCCGTGTCTATTTGTCATCAATAATCTAATGTCATTATCCACATCAAAACCTTCTCTTAATAGCCCATTTCTAACTGTATTGTATGCAATTTCTGGTGTGTTGTTATCTTCACTTAAATGTGCTAATAGGACTATTTCATTTTCTCCCTTTAAGACTTCACATAAGACCTCAGTTGCATCATCGTTAGATAAATGTCCGTAAGGACTTAAAATTCTTTGTTTAAGTGGCCAAGGATAACTTCCTTCCTTTAACATTCTAATATCATGGTTAGATTCCATAAAATAAATGTGAGAGTTTTTTATTTTCTCCTTTATACCCTCATTTATCCATCCAGTATCTGTTATAAAACTTAGTTTCTTCATATTATTAAATAATATGAAGCCAACGGGATCAGATGCATCATGACTTATATTAAAAGGATGTATCAATACATCCTTCACTTCTATATTTTTATTGTTCTTTATAACTTTTATATTGTGACTTTTTACTTCTTTTATGATAGGTTCCATGGCTATCCAAGTTTTCTCATTGGCATATACAGGCAAGTCATACCTTCTTGATAATATACCTACACCTTTAATATGATCAATATGCTCATGGGTTATTAATATTCCATCTAGCTTCCTAATATCGACTTCTATCTCATTAAACAAGGCTTCGATTCTCTTCCCACTTAACCCTGCATCTATAATAAGTTTTGTATTTTTGGTCTCAATATACTGGCAATTCCCATCACTACCACTTGATAATGAACAAAATCTCAATGTCATTTTGAATAGCTCCTTCCAATGTAACTCTTTCTTAATTATATAGGAAATTTCAAAAAAAAAGAAGGGTAACCTTCTTTAGTTAATATCAAGTATAATCTTGTATCCATCTTTGAATAGAACCCGCCATGCTGGAACGGCTTTACCTTCTGTAGCACTTTGGTAGTCTCCAAAATAATCCTGTTTTTCCGGGTCGAAGTAGTAACACAAAGAGATGTCTAATATTGTCTTATTATAGACTTGTTCATAGCTAATCAATTCTAATATAGCCTTTGGTGCAGGAACTATCTCAATATTGGTTTCCTCTATATGGTTGATACTAAGCCATGTTCTCTCCATTTTTCTAACTCCACCTCTTTCAATCCTAAAAGAAGTAAAGCTTTGCTCTATATACAACCCATCAAATACTTTTGTATATTCAAGATAGAATCCATAATCCGTTTCCCTTGAGTAAGAAAGTTCTAAATCATTATTATCAGGTTCTATCTTTGCTCTTTCAAATAAGAATTTTTCCGCTTCATCCCTTGCTTTCTCAATACTATCTATTCCCTTATCTTGCAATTCACCCTTATATTCATAGATTAATAATTTATCATTTATTATTGTTACATTCTCATTATCTCTATAAATTTCAGTAAAAGTAGTATCTGTTGACTCTCTTATTCCATTGCCTTCAAAAAAATTCATATTAACTTCTAAAGGTTCATACTTTTCATATTCAACTGCTAAATTATATGTGGCATTGGTAGTCAAAGGTATTTCAGTACCGATCTCAATGTTCTTATTCAATAATATCTCTCTTGTTCTGGAAAGGAAATTTTCGTCAACAGTAGAATTGGCATATATATCATCAAAAAATAGAAAATATGCTAAAACTGAATTTGTTATTAACAATGCAACTATGAGTATGGTTTTTGCTTTTGACCAATCCATTGTATTTCCTACCTTTCGTATACCAGGGCACCAGTGTAAGCATTAAATGCATATACTTTATCATGAGCTCTAATTTGCCATACCCCTATTAATCTTTCTTCCTTATCTTTTAAGTTTGGATCAAAAAAAGAAATGGAGATATCTTCTATGGAACTTAAAACTAATTGGGTTAAGTCTTCACCATAATCCATCCTAGCTTGACCGGATTGTTCGAGAAACTTATTCTCCAAAAACTGATAATTACTGTCTATTACATCAAAAGATGATAGGATGGTTCTTCTATCCAATAGATTAGAGATACTAAGTTCCGTTTCAGTTCTAAATAATTGCTTATATGACCTTACTTGATTGTTATAAGATTCAATTTGAACATATTCTTGGACCTCTTTATTACCTAGTAAAACTGGTATCCCTCTGATCCTATATCTAAATGTAAACCTATATCCTAGGTTGCCTTCACTACTTATCTCCTCTGTCTTTGCAAGGTACATTCCTTTTGCAGAAACTGCTTTTGTTGATATAAACTCTGATGCTGAAGTAAGACTCAAGAATAGATTTCTCTCTGATATCCTTTCTTCCAAGGAATGAAAATATTCAATAGTTCCATTTAAATTAAATTTTAATACCTTATTGTCATAGATATAAATGGTTGATCCATTGCTTTCAACCACCTGCCTAATATAGTCAATATTTTTATCAAGAAATCTTTCAGCCAAGAGGTTTTTTTCTACATCCTCCATAACTGGAACTTCATTGGTTACATATACTATAGGCAATGATTGCTTTATCTCATAAGGTATGAATATTTCATCTTGTGTCGTTTCAAATACTTCTGATAAGGAGTAATAATAATCATATTCTTTTAAATCTTCTATTTTATTAAGTTCAGTAATAATATCTGTAAAGTTCAACGAGTTATCAGTTGCTTTTAAGTGACGACCTTCCCCCGAAAAAACAAAAAAAGGATTCCCGCTACCTATTCCAATTGAAATCTTTTCAATGTTAGGCATGGTATCCATAATGCTATTAGGATCATCAACTTCCCAAGCTCTAGTCAATATGTAGGTTGACATTTTTTCAGGAAAGTAGAATGTAATCATTCTGTCCCCTGAATTCTCAGGTTTATAATCCATTTGTAATTCCTCTGTTCTGATGGTTCTTGACCCTAAAGCTTCAGTAATAATCACCCTTGAATTATTCCAAATATTATACTTACTAGCATCATACAACATAGTTTTAAGATTTTGACCAAAATTAATTAGATACTTATTTGGTACAATCATATCTGAAATGTTGTAATCGATAGTTGCTGATGCTTGTGTTGTCAATATGCCTGTAATTCCATTAGGTAACTTAATCCAAAGTTGTTGAGTCATCATCAAGCTAGAACCAACCAAAATAAAAAGGAGAATAGTTTTTAACTTCTCCTTCATGGAAATCTCTCCTTATTTATCTACTTTACTAAATTAATCAAATCTCCAAATCTTGAATCAACACTTAGTGGAATATTGATTTCTGTTCTTAATGGGTCATAAGTAAATATGATATATTCTCTACTTGGAACACCACTAACACCAAAATCTATTATTATCTTATTTATTCCCCTTACTAAATCCATTTGTTTTTGAAAAAGACCTAGATTTCCTGATGTGACCTTTTCAGTTGCAATTAATATATACTCTTGTTCTGTTGGTAATTTATCTAAATTAAAAGATCTTCTTGTTAAATCTGTTGTTCCATAAACACTTATTAAAATCTCAGTACCTGATGGGGCTCTACCGTTTATTAATAGAATCTTCTCGCTTGAAGAAAAGGATAGTTTTTCTGGCTTAATAATCTCATATCTATCATTAGTTGCAGATGCAAAACCTGCATTGGATAATCCAACGATAAATATAATTACTATTAAGCTTAAAATCATTTTTTTATACATGCCTATCCCCCCTCGTTATATATTTGTAACCAAATTATACAACTTATATGTTACAATCTGATTACAGAATAATTAAGATTAAATTACAGCCTTATTAAAAATTATTTCGACTGTAGTTCCTACCCCTTGTTTACTATATAAGTTAATGGTTCCTTCATGAGCTTCAATTATCTCTTTAGCTATAGATAAACCAAGTCCAGTTCCACCTAAGTCCCTACTTCTACCCTTTTCAACCCTATAAAATCTTTCAAATATTCTACCCTGATCTTCTCCAGGTATACCAATTCCATTATCTTTCACACTAAGCTTTATCTTCCCATCATGTGACTTTGCAGATATCTGTATTTCTCCATGATCATCAGTATATTTTATTGCATTTGACAAGACATTTAAAACAACCTGCTCAATTCCATCTTTGTCTGCAGAAATTATAGGAAGATCACTCTCAATATCGCAGCTTATTTTTTGTCCTTTCTCCCTGGCGATAATTTCTAATTTTGCAATTGAACTTTTTATAATCTCAATAAGGGATACCTCATTGCGGATCCATTTTGCCTTATTGTAATCAATATTTGATAACTGCAGCAGATCTCTAACTAATCTAGCCATTCTATCACATTCATTGTCAATTACAGATAAGAACCTCTGGCTAACTTCGTTACTAATATCATCCTCCATTAAGGTTTCTGTATAGCTTTTAATGGTTGTTATTGGAGTTTTCAACTCATGTGAAACATTCGCTACAAATTCTTTTCTCATATTTTCTAGTCTATGTTCTTGAGTTATATCCTGATATACCATTATAACTCCAGCAATATCATCTCTTTCATTCTTGTAAGGCGCATATTTCACCTTATACACTCCGTCTATATTATGAAAAATACTCTCTCCATTCAAGCTATCTTCATTTTGATAATCAATTTTCTCCATCCCAAGGGATTCTAAATCCAATTTATAATTGTTGTACAGCTGCTGTTCATCAATTCCAAGAAGTTTTATACCTATAGGATTAGCATGTATTACTAAACCGCTTTTATCAACGGCAATCACCCCTTCTGCCATATAACTGAATATTGTATCCAGCTTATTTCTCTCTAAGTCCATCTCCTCGATGGTATCTTTGAGTTTTAATGTAAGGTGATTAAACATACTTGCAAGCTGTCCAATCTCATCATCTGATTTAACTGCTACAAACTGGTCAAAATCTCCCATTGACATTTCTTCAGCTTTCTTAGTTACATCTCTTATTGGTTCAGTAATACTACTTGCTATTAAAACCCCCAATAGTATAGTTATAACCAAGGCAATTAATGTAGCATTTGTTAAAATTAATCTTGTCTCTTCAAGAGTATTCGCAACATTAGTTAGGTCTGATGTCATATATAGAATCCCTATTGTCTTTCCCAGGGAAGATACAACAGGATATGTCAAGTGCTTGAAGTCACTTCCTGCAGAGTCATCAAAAACAACGTTCTCACCTCTGATACCCTCAAAGGCATCCATAACTAATATGGGATCTATAGTCTTATAGGAAAGAGCGTTTCTACCTACTATTGTTTCAAATTGTTTTGAAGTAGTGGCTAAGATCTTAGGAACTTCACTGTCATAAATTACATACAAAGTTTCTCCACTGCCCAGCCTCCACTCATTCAAGGTATTTTGAATCCCTTCCCTATTCTCAAGCCAATTATCAGATGCTAAATAGCTGGAAGTAGACATTATCGTCTCCATATTTTGCTCCATGGAGTTTGTAACAGAATTTATTTGTTGATCTTCTAATCTATTGACAATAAATATACCAATTATAACCATCGCAATAAAAACAAGAAGAAAATATACAACTATGAATTTCCACTTTATGCTGGAAAACATCCTACCCCCTCCTGAAGTAATAGCCTACCCCTCGTTTTGTAAGGATATACTTAAAATCACCTGAATCATCCTCAATTTTCTCTCTAAGTCTTCTAACTGTTACATCCACTGTCCTTATATCTCCAAAGTACTCGTATCCCCATACTTTTTCTAAAAGTTGCTCCCTTGTAAAAACCTGTTCAGGGCTTAATGCTAAGAATTTCAATAGTTCAAATTCTCTTAAAGTTAATTCAATAACTGTTCCAGATTTTCTAACCTCATATCGATTTAAATCAATTTCTAAATCAGTCGAAGTAACTTCTTTGTTGCTGCCTAATTGACTTATATCATAATCTAATCTTCTCAAATTTGCCTTTACTCTAGCAACTAATTCTCTCATGCTAAAGGGTTTAACCATATAATCATCTGCGCCTAATTCAAGTCCTAATACTTTATCAACTTCTTCTTCCTTTGCAGTTAAAATGATTATTGGAAATTTAAAGAATGGTCTTATCTCTTTTAATACTTGAAATCCATCCTTCTTAGGCATCATTATATCTAAAACCAACAGATGAGGTTCGCTGATTTTTATCTTTTCAAGAGCCTCTTCCCCATCAAATGCCAAGTCTACCTGATAACCTTCTTTTTCTAAATTGTATTTTATTATATCTGCAATGGCTTTTTCATCGTCAACAACTAGTACTTTTTCACTCATTTTTATCACTCCATCTTATTTAGAATGTTTACTAAATTATCTCTTAATCTAAGAGATAAGTCAATTATTTTGGTCTTTACTAAATATCCTTGATTTATTGTATTGATAGGAATATAATATATTCATCAAAGGGGAGTAGCTTAAAAATGCGCAGTCGTCATTACGGTATATCCCGGCTGCCAACCTATTACAGGAAGCGAGACTTTTGTCTTAATTTACATTTAGACAAAAGTCTTTTTTTATTATTTTTGGGTATACTTATATTAAGCCTAAATGAAGGAAGGGATTACAATGGATTGGTATCAGAAGAGTAATGAGGAAGTCTTGAAAGATTTATCATCAAATAGCAATGTTGGCTTAAGTTATGAGTCTGTAAAGGAACGTTTAGAAAAATATGGTCCAAATGAACTAAAAGAGGAAGAAGGAAAGAGTTTCCTTAAAAAAGTCATAGCCCAGTTTTCAGATTTTCTAATAATCATTCTTATGTCAGCCGCTGCTGTTTCAGTATTTGTAGGAGAAGTTAAGGATGCTATAGTGATCATGGCTATAGTAATAGTAAATGCCCTGCTTGGAATTTACCAGGAAGGAAAAGCTGAAAAAGCACTAGAAGCCCTAAAAAAGATGGCTTCCCCAACAGCTAAGGTAATAAGAGATGGACATGCAGAGGAGATTCCTTCTTCTAATATAGTTCCTGGGGACATAGTAATACTAGATGCTGGAGATATTATACCTGCAGATATAAGATTGATCGAAAGTTCTAATTTAAAGGTTGAAGAAGCATCCCTAACTGGAGAATCAGTACCAGTTGAAAAAAATGCCAATGAATCCTTTGATACGGAAGTATCCCTTGGAGATAGACACAACATGGCATATATGAGCACAATAATTACTTATGGAAGAGGTAAAGGTGTAGTAGTAGAAACAGGTCATGGTACTGAAATTGGCAAAATAGCCTCAATGATTCAGACAATAGAGGATGAGAGTACTCCTCTACAAAATAAGCTTAATAAGCTAGGTAAAGTACTAGGTATTACTACAATAGCTATCTGTCTTGCAGTTTTTGGAATTGGTATTCTACAAGGAAGAGAAGTTCTTGAGATGTTCATGGTATCTATAAGTCTAGCTGTTGCAGCTATACCTGAAGGACTACCAGCAATAGTTACTATTGTACTAGCTATTGGTATGAATAAAATGGTCGAGAGAAATGCAATTGTTAAGAAACTACTAGCAGTGGAAACTTTAGGAGCTACATCAGTTATTTGTACAGACAAAACCGGGACCCTAACCCAAAACGAAATGACCGTTGTAAAAGTCTATACCAACGATACAATTGTTGAGGTTGAAGGTAATGGTTACGCCCCAGAAGGGGATTTCAAGGTGGAAGATCAGATAATCGATCCAAAATTACAAGGCAGTCTAAATGTATTACTAACTATAGCTGCCCTTGTAAATGATGCCAAGTTAGAAAAAGTTGGAGAACAGTATAAGATAATTGGAGATCCCACAGAAGGTGCTCTGGTAACTCTATCGGAAAAAGCTGGTTTAAGTTCATTAGACTTAAATTCTAGTTATAAGAGAATAGAAGAAATCCCTTTCGATTCCACTAGAAAGATGATGACTACATTTCACAAAGTCCCGGATGGAAATGAAGTAGTTTCATTCACAAAGGGTGCTCCAGATATTATAATTGATAGATGTAATAAAATATTAATGGATGGCCAAATTCTAGAATTTACAGATGAGTTAAGAAATAAGGCTATAAACCAAAATAGCGAGTTCTCAAAATCAGCCTTGAGAGTTTTAGCTATAGCTTATAGAGAGTATAAAGAACTTCCAGAAAATCCATCTCCTGAAACAAATGAAGTAGATATGATTTTTGTTGGACTTACTGGTATGATAGATCCCCCTAGGCCTGAAGCCAAGGAGGCCATCAGGTTATGTAAGAATGCAGGTATTAATACCATAATGATTACTGGAGATTATAAAGAAACAGCATTTGCCATAGCAAAAGACCTTGGAATGGCAGAAGATGAAAGTCAAGCAATGATGGGAGATAATATTAATAATATTAGCGATGAAGAACTACAAGAAGTTGTGAAAAATACTAAAGTATTTGCTAGGGTATCACCAGAACATAAGGTAAGAATAGTAACTGCTTTAAAGGCTAATGGAGATATTGCTGCCATGACTGGTGATGGTGTCAACGATGCCCTTGCAATAAAGAAAGCTGATATTGGAGTTTCCATGGGTATTACTGGTACAGATGTTGCTAAGAATACAGCAGAAATGATCCTAACTGATGATAATTTTGCTAGTATAGTAGCTGCTGTTGAGGAAGGTAGAATAATATTTAGCAATATCAAAAAATTCGTTTATTTCCTCCTATCATGTAATATAGGCGAAATAATTCTGGTGGCTGTAAGTATTATCTTCTTAAACCTACCAGTTCCACTACTTCCTATTCAGCTACTTTGGCTTAATTTAGTAACTGATAGTTTCCCTGCACTTGCACTGGGTGTTGAAAAAGGGGAACCTGATATTATGAACCAAAAACCTAGAGATCCAAATGAGGCTATTTTAGATAAACCCATGTTGTTTGGTGTAATGTTCCAAAGTTTAGCAGTTGGTGGAGCAGCATTATTAGCATATGTAACAGCACTTAATTATTATGGTATTGATGACTTATTGCATGCTAGAACAATAACATTCACTACTTTGATTACAGCTGAACTTTTAAGAGCTTACTCTAGCAGGTCACAAAAATATACTCTATTTAAAATAGGATTCTTTAGTAACAAGTCGATGGTATATGCAACATTGGGAGCATTCATGCTGATGTTAGGAGTTTTATATATTCCTTTCCTTCACGACATATTCTATACCTTCTCTTTAGGATTTAAAGATTGGCAAATAGTTTTAAGCTTTGCATTCATTCCTCTAATTGTTGGAGAATTAACTAAGATAATAGCTCCAAAAATATTAAAGAATAAATAAATAAATTTACCCCCATATACTAAGTATCCAGTATATGGGGGTCTAATTTTACACTTCGTATATATTTAAAGCTGCTTGTAATGCCTCTCCTCTATTTACACAAACTCCTTTTCTAATAAGGGTAGCTTCAAGTGCTGAAAGAACTCTAAGTACATTTTCCTTCCTGCAACTATATCCCATCGAACCAATTCTCCAAAGCTTTCCAGTCAATGGACCAAAAGCAGCAGCTATTTCGACACTAAAGTTCTTGATCATTTCAAGTCTAACTTCTGACTCCACAACACCTTCTGGAACCATTACACAGGTAACTGTTGGAACCTTGTCAAATTCCTCTCCAAAGATTTCAAGACCCATGGCCTTTAATCCCTCAACCAGTGCTTTTTCATTATATTTATGTCTTTTTATTCTTTCTTCAAGACTTTCTTCCTTGATTATCCTAAGACCTTCTCTTAAGGCATAAAGCATTGATGTTGCTTCTGTATGGTGATTAAGCCTCTTTGGTGACCAATATTCTTGTATTTGACTCAAGTCTAAATAGTTTGTAGATATCATCCTATCATTAAAGGAGTCCTTATCAAGACCTTGCTCGATTTTTCTTCTCTCTTTAAGAATCTTTTCTACTCTATCATTATATGTTAATGGAGCCATACCAGTTGGAACCGAAAGACATTTCTGGGTTCCTGCTATTACTGCATCTATCTTCCACTCATCTGTTTTAAACTCTGTGCCTGTTAGTGTAGCCACTGAATCCACTACAAGTAGAATATCCTTCTCTCTACAATAGTGTCCTAATTCCTTTAGTGACTGCATTCTACCAGTGGAGGTTTCACCATGAACTATTGCAACAACTTTAGGTTGAAACTCATCAATCTCTTTTTTTAGTTGATGGAAGGAATATGTTGTTCCCCACTCAATCTCAGTAGTGTGGACATCTCCTCCTGCTCTTTTGGATATTTCCGTTAATAAGTGCCCAAATCTACCAAATATGGGAACATAAACCTTATCTCCCTTTTCAATAATCCCTGATAATACTGCTTCTATTCCGGCTCTGGCCGTTCCATCAACAACAAATGTTTGCTGGTTTTCAGTTTGAAATGTATACCTTAACAAGTCTTGTACTTCATCCATAATTTTTAAAAAATCAGGATCGTACTGACCAAGTATAGGTGCACTCATTACTCTAAGTACTCTTGGATCTGCTTCTACTGGACCTGGAGTCATGATTGTCCTTTGTGGTATTACCAATTCTTTATACATAAATTTTCCTCCTTATATGTGAGCTTGGCACTTGCAGCTCCCACTATCCTCTATTACTATTTTCTTATATTTTTATCAAGAAATAACTATCAATAGTTGCTAAAGTATACATTTTTTTATGGAAGTTCTAGACAATTAAGTATAAAGGGAAAACCCACTTGGCTTAAGGAACCTAAGTGGGTTTTTGGATAGTTTATGCAGATTTATATATAACACATAATTTGATTTTATAATATCTATATTTAGTACACTTTTCTTGACTTATTTTATTGGTGTAGCTAAATATCGTTGAATAATAAACTATACAGTGCCTACTTCAACAGCATTCTTATACTCAACTACCACTTTCTCATTGTATACATCGTAATTAAATTCATTAAGATCTTTTGATACCAACATAGCTATTAAAACATCGATGTCAACGTTCATAATAGTTCTAAGCATTCCTGCAAACCAGTCTATTCCAATTAGGATTGCTATACTTTCCATTGGTAATCCCAATGTTGTGGCGAAGAAAGTATAAACTACAACTGAACCACCTGGTACTACTATTGTTCCCATTGTCATCATTGCTGCAAGTAAAACTCCTGTCATCATTTCTACTGTAGTTAGTACAGTTCCAGTAGACTGTGCCATAAATAAAATTGCTAAAACATAGCATGCAACTGCCCCTGAACTATTCATGGTCATAGTAATAGGTCCTGTAAAGTCAGCAACTTTTCTACTAACACCAAACTTAGTAACTGAGTCTTCCATCTTAGTTGGAAGGCAAATTGCACTTGAAGTAATAGTTAATGCCATGATAGACATTTTAGCAAACTTCTTAGGCATCTTAAGTGGATTAACACCAACTCTAACTGCTGTATAAGGTATGTATAGTGCAAACATTATAAGATCTGCAATTAAAAGTGCCATTAAGAACTTAATCATAGGCATGATAACATCGAATCCTGTAGTTGCTGCAACTCCTCCCAAAAGAGCAAAAATTCCTATAGGTGCAAACTTCATAACCATCTCAATAATTTGGAGAACTACTCCATTTACATCTTTTAAAAATGACAAGATATTATCTCTTCCAGTAATTTGAGCATATTTACCAGCAGCTAAACCGAATAAAAGTGAAAATACTATAGCTTGTACTGTTGCTCCTTGGCTCATTGCTGCAAATATATTAGTTGGTACAAAGTTTACTATTGTATCAATAATTGAAACTGATCCCAAAGTACTTTCTGTTGTTTCAAGTCCTGTAGTTATGTTTATTCCAACTCCTGGTTGGATTAGTAAAGCAAGACCCAATCCAATGAATGCTGATATAAAAGTAAATGAAATTATGTACTTAAAGGTGTGAAAACTTAGTTTTCCAGCTCCAGAACCACCTATGCTTCCAATTGCTCCCGCTACAGATGTCATTATCAATGCTATAATAGACATTTGAATCAATCTTAACCAGATTGTACCAATAAACTGTATGTTTTTCATTGGCTCTCCTATTAGAGACCCTAGAATCAATGCAAGTGCACTGGCTAATACTATTTGCGATGTAATAGATAAAGTTTTTTTCTTCGTAATAGACATGATTTCTCTCCTCTCCAGACATAATTTTTCCTTAACTATAGAATAATTCCAATAGATTTTATACTATTTTTAGCACCCCCTTGGTCAAAATTATTCTTATTAAGCTCGTTTCATTTTCTATCATCTGACTCTTAGTGTTATTATAAATTATAGTTCTGAAAATCTATCTAACACTTTTAATAAGCTAGATCATAGAACATTTCTTTCAGAAGTTCCACTCCACAAACATAATCTTCTGGATCTGTGAACTCCAAGTAACTATGACTGATTCCTTTCCTACTTGGAACAAAAATTAAAGCTGTTGGTATTTTAGGGGCAAAGATTTGTGCATCGTGACCCGCACCACTATGCATTATTTTATAATCTAACTCTTTTGCAAGACAAATTTTCTCCATCTTGTTTATAAGGTCTTCATCCATAGGGACTGGATATCCATCCATGTATTGATCTATCTTAATTTTTAAGTTCATCTCATTAGCTATTGACTCAATTGATGCCTTAAATTTACTAATAAAATCACTCACTACTTCATTATTTGTATGTCTTGTATCAACCGAAAATACAACTTTTCCTGGAACAACGTTACTTGTATTAGGGACTACATCTAATCTACCAACTGTTGCTACTAAAGGATCTCCATATTCCTTGCTAAGTTCAATAATTGAATCAATCATTTTTGCAGCACCGTGTAATGAGTCTCTTCTATAACTCATAGGTGTTGTACCAGCATGATTTGATTCTCCTTCGACCTCTATTAGAAATCTTTTTTGCCCAACAATGCTATTAACTAGTCCTATCGATTTTCCTTCTTTTTCTAGAACACCACCTTGTTCAATATGAAGCTCTAAATAGGCTTTTATGTCATCTCTGATGATGGAATCTTCTGTTCTAAAATCAAAACCTTTTTCTCTCATAGCATCAATAAATGTTATGCCATCATGATCAACTAGTTTCTCAACTTCTTCTTTTGAAACTTTACCTACTATATTTTTAGATCCCCAGAAGGTGTATGGAAACCTACTTCCTTCTTCTTCAGCCATTGATACAACTTCCAGATTCTTTTTTGGAGGTCCAAATTCCTCTACCAACTTTTCAATTGCTATGATTCCAGATACTATGCCTAACTGCCCGTCAAGTCTTCCCCCGCCAACTACAGTATCTATATGAGATCCTACCATAATGGTTTCAGTTGATTTATCGGTACCTTTAACCATACCGTACAAATTACCAACTTCATCAAACCTAGTTTTAAAGCCTCTTTTTGCCATATCTGACTCTAAGAAATTTTGTGTTTCCATCCAAATATCACTAAACAATGTTCTTGTTATTCCATTATTTTCAGTCTTTCCATACTGGCTCAACTCTTCTATTAGATTAGAGACTTCATCCTTTAAATTGTTTCTCTTACTTAAGTCCAATATAACTACCCCTTTCCAAATTACAGAATAAAGATTGATAATATATACTTATCAATCCTACTAAGCATATTATGAGAACAAGATTAACATTACATATTCTAAATCTTCACTACCGATTGATTCGATTGAATGATAATCTCCATCTTTACAAATAGCTAAATCTCCTGGTTTTAAATATTTTTCTTTGCCATTATCAATATATTTTGCCTCACCATTTAAAATGAAGTAAGCTTCTTGATCTCCAGAATGTTGATGGTATCCAATTGAGTGTCCTGGTTTTATAACTGACTTGCCGTATAGTCTTCCCTTCCCTAAAAAATCTTCTTGATTAAAAAAATTAATTACTCTCACAAATCCTTTCCCGCCTTTTAAACGCTCAATATCCTCAATCAACATTTCCTCATATGTTCTTATCAAAAGAAACACCTCCCAACCTAAGTGTAAGTATTAAAGATTTCATAAAACATGTAAACGATTTCTTATAGTAATGATATTATCATTTTAAGTAGAATATTGTTGGATAAACTAATGTGGATGCTTTTATCTATTATTGATAATCTATTAACAACTGGACCCTTTTTAATCTACTCTTAAGATTGTTTACTATAAATATGACAATATATTATTTATTTTTATCCTCTATTGCTAATGGATTTTCTAATGATAAAATCAATAATATATATGTATGGTTGTGTGGATAAATATTTATTGTGAAGGGAGCAGAAAGATGGGTTATAGAAATAATTTACTTAGTAGTAGAGCAATTATTAAGCATGGAAGTTTTGCTTTAATACCACCTGATGGATTAGTCAACAATGTATTACCACATTTTGAAGGTGCAACATTAAGTATTATTGCATCTCCAAAACTTGGAGCTAGTTTTGTAGAGTATCTAGTTGAGTTTGAACCAGGGGGAGGAAACAGAAGGGGTTTTGGTGGAGATGGTGTTGAGACCTTTGTTTATGTGATTAGCGGCCAACTTGAGATCAGTGTGGATGACCAATTATTTAATTTAGACGATCAAGGCTACCTATTCTGTCCACCAAGTAAAAGCATAATAATGTCTAATAAATCTAGCTCTCCTGTTAAGTTGGTACTATACAAGCAAAGGTATATACCAGCTGAAGGAGTAAATGAGCCTTGGCTAATTTGTGATAATGTTAAGAATCTACCTGTTGTAAACTACTCAGATATGGAAGATGTAACCTTAGTTGACTTTTTACCTACTAGTGTAGAATTTGATATGAACTTTCACATCTTAACATTCCTACCTGGGGGTTCTCATCCTTTTATAGAGACCCATGTGCAAGAACATGGTGCTTATCTACTATCTGGTGAGGGAATGTATAATTTAGATAATGATTGGATATCAGTTAAAAAGGGAGATTTCATCTGGATGGGACCTTTCGTTCATCAAGCAACCTATGCTGTTGGAATGGAACCATTATCCTATGTTTACTCCAAAGATTGTAATAGGGATCCTGAAATATAGCATGTTAAAGGGCTTGGTTCATAGTAACCAAGCCCTTTAATTATCCAATTATCTTTAGAATTTTTAATCCCACTTCCAATTCTAGCATCTTGTCTCTATCATCAATATCAAGATTTGTTATCTCCTTTATTCTATTTAATCTATACAATACGGTTTTATAGTGTACGAATAATTCTTCAGCAGTTTTGACTGCATTTAAATTGCAATTCAAATACATTTCCAATGTTTCTATTAAATCATTATTCTTTTCCTTATCATATTCTTTAAGATTTAATAGATTTTTAGGTATGAAGTTAACTAATATTTTTCTATCTTCAAAACTACATAGCATCCTATATATTCCTAACTCTTCATATGCAGTTGTACCATCTTCTCCAAATACTTTTTTCCCAAAATTTACAGCATCCTTAGATTCATTGTAACTTCTACCAATCTGTGTCATGTCTTCGGCTAAACTTCCTATTCCTAAGCTAACTGATACATCTCCCAGTCTCTTTTTAACGGTATTTCTGACTTCAGTTCCAAATTCCTTAAATCGTAAGATAGAATTTTTCCCAATTTCATCCTTATCAACTGGCCAAAAAACAATTATTTCTTCTCCTTTAATTAGAGAAATAAGGCCCGTTGTATGATGGTATGCTATTCTATCGATCATTGTTTTTACTGTTTCTCTTGATTCCATCAACCACTCAGTTAATGATTCTTTAATCTTTATGGATTTTGGCTTAATAGAAAATATCCCGATATTATATGATCTCCTTAAATCCCAACCTAGTATAAACCCCCTATCATACATGCTTTGAAGAGAATCGTACTTACCATTAATAAGATCTTCCATTAAGTCCCCTTTGTACCTTAACTGAGCTTCATTTACAGCAGTTTGTTTTAATATTTCAAGCCTTAAAGTATTAGCTGCGCTTTCTAATGCAATGAAGTCAAGTTCTTTAAGACTACCATTCAACTCAACCACACCTAAATATGCTTGAATCTTACTTACTACCTCAATTGGCTCAACTGTCAAGTGATAAAGGGTATCATTTTTCTTGAACTTCATATCTATACCAAAAATTGGATACCCTTCATATACCATCTTTCTCATTTTCTTTTCTACTATATTTAAATCCGAATAATTTTCATCACTATAGGCTAATATTCTCATTTCATTATCAAAGATAATGACTGGATTTTTAATCAACTCTTCAAGGGTTTGAGCCACAGACTCAAGTCCTTTCATGCTTAATGTGAGATTATTAAATCTAACATGACACTCTTTATAATAATTAAGTCTCATTACCTGATCATTAAATAAAATTCCCATAACAGGATAAAGAATATCAATATATTTTCTCTCCCTTGGAATTTCGATTATGGGAAATCCAATCATATTAGATTTATCAATGATTATTGGGCTTATTTTCTCATAAGTAACTGATGTTTTAATAACTATACCAGCAGCACCATTTTTAGCTACTTCTTCCACTAGCTTAAGCTGTGCATCTAAATTATTCTCTATGGAATAAAAGCTAGTTAGAAGTAGTTCTCCACCTTTAATCCAATTTGCAATATCTGGTCTTTCAACAATAGTTATCCCTTCAACTGATATATTTTCAATGTTATCAGCACCTGATAATAATACTGCATCATTAAAACAACTCATATCAAGGATTTCTTTAAATATGATTCCCATGATTACACCCACTTTTTATTTGTTACTAACAATTATACAACAAATTAAAAAAATAACAATAACCCTCATTGTGAGGGTTAGTATTTAGTGTATAAGTGTACCTGTTTTACCATTAATTGCTTCCTTTGCATGTTCCAGTGAAGTTATGATTGTTCGTCTACCTTTTTTAGATTCTACAAACTCCATAGCCGATATAACCTTTGGAAGCATACTTCCTGGTGCAAAATGACCTTCTTCAATGTATCTTCCCATATCAATAAGGCTAGCTTCCCTTAACTTCCTTTCAGTAGGTTTTCCAAAATCCAGTAAAATAGTCTCAACAGCTGTGAGAATAAATAGTGTATCGCAATCCAGTAATTCAGCTAGCTTTTCACTGGCCATATCCTTATCAATCACTGCAGATACTCCACTCAATATATTGTTTTCCATAGTAGTTGGGATACCTCCGCCACCAACAGCTATAACTATATGACCTTTATCAACCATATCTTTGATAATTTCCATCTCAACAATTCCTTTGGGTTTTGGTGAGGGAACTACTCTCCTATAACCTCTTCCTGAATCTTCAACCATTGAGTATCCTTTTTCTGAGGATAGATTTTCTGCCTCTTCTTTTGTATAGAAACCACCTACTGGCTTGGTGGGTTTTTTAAATGCCTCATCTTCCTTATCCACAATTACTTGTGTTACTATTGATGCAACATTTTTGTTTATTTTTCTCTCCATCAGTTCATTTTTAATTGCCATTTGTAAATGGTAACCTATGTACCCTTGACTCATGGCACCACATTCAGGAAATTCAACCCTAGGAATTTTGTGACTACCATTATTACCAACTTCAAATGCTAGATTTATCATGCCAACTTGAGGTCCATTCCCATGGGCTATAACAACCTGATGACCTTCTTCAATTAAGTCAACTATAGGCTTGGCAGTTTCTTTAACTAGAGATAGTTGCTCTTGTGGAGTATTGCCTAAAGCATTTCCACCTAATGCAATCATTATTTTACTCATACAATTTTCTCCTCAATATAGTTATTGGTATTAGTAATTAGGCTAACATATCCTGCAAGTATTCCCAAGAAGGTGTCAACACCTGATGTATCTCCAAAGTTAATAAGGTCAAGCATTGCCTTCTCATCATAAATATTCAACTGAATAAAATTAATAAGTCTTAAAATATTTTGACTAAACTTACCATTAATTGCTTTAACGATATAATCAACGCCTATATCAGTAGTGTACTTATTTATATTCTGTATTTCAGGATGCTCCTTTAGTTCCTTTAAATCAATTCTATGGTTTGACATTAATGCTGCTAGAAATCCAACTAAGAAATCATCTCCTGAAGGAGTTAACCCCTGTCCTCTTCCTATGAGTTTCATTAGTTGATTTATATCTTTCTCGACTATGATTTTATTTATTACCTTCTCATCCTCATTTAGTGTAGCTGGATAGAATTTTCTCTTTAATATACTATGCATAGCATCAATTGATATTCCAAACCCATTTCTTAAATCTAATTCCTTAAATCTTCTAAAGTAGATGCTAAGTACTCTAGTATCTGGTAGAATAGAGTACTTTAAACAATCTGAGTTATAAATCATAGATTTTGATACATTTAGTTTGAAGTTTAAATCTTTAAAATCCTCAAAGTCTTTAGAATCTATAATAATCCCTAGAGGCGGTATTACCTCTTTTATAGTCGTTACTACTATTAATCCATGGTTAGTTTTAATATTTATTGTGTTCTTAAATATACTATGAATTCTTAGCTCTTCTTCTGATTCTAATATACCTATTGTTTTACAATCTATTGCCCATGGTTTAATTAGATTCTTCCTTTGCATATTTTTCCACCAATCCTTTTAAAGCTTCAGTAAAACACCCATATGGAGCTCTTACTGTGCCTGCACCAATTTGTCCCACACCTGCTTTTTTATGAGCAATGCCAGTATTAATTAATGGTGTAATACCTGTCTCTACTACCTTTCTTACATCGATTCCAACAACAGCTCCTTTAAAATCCCACGTAGGAATTGCTAGATTCTGATTGTGACCAATAGTAATTTCTTCCATTTCATCACTTATTTCTTTGGCAGCATTAAATCCATCAGCTCCAACGAATCTAGTAACACCTGGAGCTGCTATCATAGCCATTCCACCCACTCCAAATGTTTCTGTTATTGCACTATCACCTATATCCATATTTGCTTCATCCTGTGAGTAGCCTGTAAAAAACAATCCCTTAGGTGTGTTAACAGGTGCTTTAAACCAAGTATCTCCCAATCCAGATACCTTAATAGCAAATTCTTTACCATTTCTTGTCATAGCAGTTACTATAGTTCCTTCTCCTATTGATTTGGATGCATCCATAATGGATTTACAATATGCCATAGCAATATTCAAAAAGAATTGATCAGTATCAGCTAAAAACTTGCTTACAGAAATTAAATCCTCTTTTGAAATATCAAGCTGTTGAATGTAAGGTATTATCTCTTTCATGAATAATGCAGAAGCTGCAATATTTCTTTGATGGAATTCATCCCCCATAGTGATTGCTTTGGCAACTATTACATTTAGATTCAAACCTCCCTCAGTTAGTCTGAGAGCTTTTGACAAAGTAGGCCCTAATACATTTTTAATCCAATGTAGCCTATTAATTACCTCTTCACTATATGCACCAAATCGAAGGACTTTCCCTATTCCTTCATTTAAGTTGCAATAAGCCCTATTTCCATGTTCTTTGTTCTCAACAACAAGCACGGGCATGTTTCCAGATGTTATTCCACCCATTGGTCCTACAGCATCTAGATCATGACATGGTATAAATGATATCTCCCCATCCTCTAGCATTCTGTGAGCCTCTTGTACATTATTAGCCCAGTTCTCAAACAATACTGCTCCATAACATGAACCTTGCATTGGTTCAGTCATATCTTCCCATTTAATAGGAGGTCCTGCATGAAGTAATACCTTGCTGTTCAATTCCTTGATCACTGACTTCGCTGGAACCACATCAATCAAAAATGGAGTTGCAGCTACTATTTTATTAACAACAGCTTCATTTGCTTTATCCAAGTTTTCATATATCATTAACCTCATCCTCCTATTTATCTTTGAGAAGTTTTAATAGACCTTGCATTTCCTTGTCTCCACCTGCTATAGGAGACCAATTATACTGTATTACATTTGTGCCTTGATTAAATAATGTTTGTGAGAAGCTTTCTAACCCCAAATTAATAATACTAAGTTTGCTATTTAATAGACTATTTTTTGTTTTTTCATTGCCTATATTAGTATTGTTTAAGTACTCCATTGCTTCTTTTGCAATTTTGGCTGCTGATGTATTAGAATCTACTACAAATACACCCGATTCTTCTAAAATACTAACTTGTTTTGAATACACCTGTTTGTCCATTTCTGTTCCACAAACCGATGCAATGAATATTATCTCTCGATTGTTCTTTTTATAATGGTTAATTACTTCATTTATAGTTGGTGCTAGAGATCCAGCCATATCAGTATTGGATCCATATCCAATGACATTATCAAAGAGTACTACTGCAATATCTTCCCTTTCCTTTAGGCTTCTTATTGCATCAATTCTAGTGGAAGGATCTATCATTGGATGAGGCTTCCCTTTTGTATACTCATCGTCCCCAAAATCGATTATGGTAGTATTTGAGTTGCATATGTTAGTTTTTAAAATAAGTTTAGCCTCACCTGCTAAAGTCCCTCCACCATAGTATCCATGTATATCCTTTTGCTTTTCATTTCTCTTAATAATATCAAGCTTGCCTTTTATCTTTTCAATATCTTTTTTGTAACTTCCATATTTCTTGCTTAAATATATAGCTAAGTATGCCGTTTCTTCTAATGTATCAGTAAAGTATACATTTTCTTCTTTACATCTACCTGATTCACCAAGAAATAGGGCTATAACTTTCTTGTTCATCATTTTAAACCTACTTACTATCTTCTCCTTAACTTCCTCTGCTGGAGGTTTAGATATAAATACTACTATTTCACTTGAGTCATCAATTTCTAGGAGATCAAGAGCTCTTAAAGCTGATAATCCTCCTACTTCCTTTGCTAAATCTCTTCCACCAATTCCTATGGCATGAGAGATTCCTCCTCCTAATCGAGTTATAAGGCATGATACTTCTTGTATTCCTGTGCCTGATGCACCAACTATGCCAATATTCCCCTTGTTAACAACATTGGCAAAAGCTAGAGGAGTATTTGATATAATACCGGTTCCACAGTCTGGACCCATTACTATCAAGCCCTTTTTGTCTGCTTTCTCTTTTAGTGCTTTCTCTTCAGTTAATGAGACATTATCACTAAATATGAATAAGTTTAAGTTATTATCCAATAGTTTGTTTCCCTCTTCAAACACATATTCTCCAGGTATTGAGATTAGGGCAAGATTTGGGTTTTCTAGTTTCCTCATTGCAGATTCTAAACTTCTCACCTTTGATATATTTGAACCTCTTGAAGAAATGGCTAATTCATTTATGAATTTGTCTAACTCACTCTCAACTATTCCTACCATTTCTATGTCATCTGACTCAACTGCTATGCATATGTCATTAGGATTTGCTGTGTCAAATTCTTTTGAGTACATCATTGTATTTTTAAAAATATCTTTATTTGCAGGAGTTCCCATCATGATTGAAACCTTTTTTACCCTGTCCATGGAAGATAATTTAGAACTCAAAAGCATTAGATTTACAGAATCTTGATAAGTATTCCTTTTAATAAGCCCGAATATCATAATCTCACTCCTTAATCCGATTTAATAGAATCTAAGTATTATCACAATGAAATTCTATCATTAATAACAACCCTAAACCTTATCACTAGTTGATAAGGTTTTACTTTTTTTTTTCTTTATTTGGATATATTTTTGACCTTTTATGTCCTTTTAGGATAATTTTACTTAAAGGTATTAGCCAAATTATGCATTGAATGCTTTAGTAATTAATACTAAAATTAATCTATAATGTTTTAGGAGGCTGGATTATGGATTTAAATTATAACTTTATATATTGGTTTTTATCAGCAACACCTATAGTACTTTTATTAACTTTTCTTATGATACTCAAATTGCCAGCCTTAAAAGCAGCACCTCTTACACTACTCATAACAACTATTTCAGGTATCTTTATATTTAAAGGCAATTTGTTATTAATAGGAGTAGAATTGGGAAAAGCTTTATGGAGTTCACTGAGCATCATATCAGTTGTTATAACTGCAATATTCCTTTATGAAACAAGCAAAGAAGCAGATGCCTTCAGTGTTTTAAACAAAGCTTTTGTGAAGATTGCTCCCAATGAATTAATTAGAATTATACTTATAGGTATTGTATTCTCCAGCTTCTTACAGGGGGTTACAGGATTTGGAGTACCAATTCTAGTTACAGCTCCTTTGCTTATTGGGATTGGTGTATTACCAATTTATTCGGTTATAATTCCACTTATTGGACATTGTTGGGCTGGCACATTTGGAACTTTGGCTTTGGCTTGGCATGCTCTCCTTTTGCAAACTGAAGGTTTAAATCATGAATCCATTGTCCTTACAGCATTTTATGCTTCAGTGTTATTAGGTATTTTGAATTTGTTATCTGGAATGATAATCTCATATATTTATGGAGGCCTTCAGGGAGTCAAAAAGGGGTTTCTCGCAGTTTTATTAATCTCCATGACACAATCCATAGGCCAGGTGATTATAACTCAAATAAACCCCGATTTAGGGGTTTTCATACCAAGTACACTGTCTGCTCTAGTTCTATACACTTTATCAAGGACCAGTTTGTACAATAAAGAATGGAGACTAGAAAACTCTAAGATCTTACTTACTGATGAAATTGAATTAGAGGAAGCTAACAGCAAACTAAAAGTTAAAGAAGCTTTTTTACCTTATCTTGTAATGACTGGATTAACCTTAATAATACTATTAATTCCCCCAGTAAATAAGCTATTTGGAATGATAAGTTTCGGACCATCATTCCCAGAGACTTCATCTGGATTTGGTGTGATAAATAATGAGATTTTAATTTATTCTCCAATAAAACCATTTACTCATGCATCATTTCTTTTGCTTTTATCTTCTTTAGGAGGATATTGGTATTACCTTAAAATAGGTGAAATTAGGAAGAATATGTTTGGATTTGTACTTAGGCGAACATTTAGAAAGGCCCTTCCATCAAGTGTTGCTGTTATATCTCTAATATCAATATCTAGAATTATGACAGGAACTGGTCAAACGCAAATTCTAGCAGTTGGAGTGTCTTCACTTTTTGGAAATTACTACTCACTAGTATCTCCATTTGTTGGTTTATTAGGGTCCTTTATAACAAGTAGTAATATGTCATCAAATATTCTCTTTGGAGGATTTCAATACGCATCTTCAACAGTATTAAGCATAGATAGTCATTTACTTCTTGGTGCACAGACTGCTGGTGGAAGTATTGGAACATCCATTGCTCCTAGTAATATAATCCTTGGTGCAACCACAGCTGGAATTCTAGGTAAGGAAGGAGAGATCCTCAAAAAGAATCTCCCCTTTGTATTAATTATTACATTATTATTTGGACTAATTACTTTTATTATTTCAAATTTACATTAAAAAGGAAGTAGCATTAGCTACTTCCAAAATTTTCCTATTAATATATAAATCTACTTGGATTTTGATTAACACCATTTACAAGTACTTCAAAATGTAGATGGGATCCGGTAGATCTTCCAGTACTACCCATATTAGCTATATGTTGTCCTTGATAAACTCTATCACCAGCTTTTACCAGTAGCTTACTAGCATGAGCATATCTTGTGGTATATCCATTTTCATGACTAATCTCTACCATATATCCATATGATCCCTTGTAGCCTGAGAATGTAACCTTGCCTCCATCTGCTGCATAAATGCTAGTGCCAAGACTATTAGCTATATCAATACCTCTATGCATACTTCCGCCTCTCATACCATATGGAGAGCTTACTCTTCCTCTTGTTGGTACGATAAAAGTTCCTCTAGCTGCAGTTTTTGGAAGTTCTTTTGTTCCTTGAAGGACAACTTCAGTTTTTGGTTCTTCTATAACTGTTTCTTTGATTATTTCTCTATCTGCTAAAATCCCATTATGTCTAACTTCATTTGATACTATTTGGGAAATACCCTTTACACCTTTAGTTATTACCTTCTTTTGATTCTTATATAAACTATCATCTTGTCTAACTTCTGTGGAATAATCTGTTGCTTCTGTAGATTCAACCTCTTCATAAGTTACAACAGTTAAAAGTGGTACAGGTACAAATAGATTAACTTCATCTCCTGGTTTTAACTTTTGAGGGTCTTGTCCAGGATTAGCTTCTAATAACTCATCTACTGTTGTCTCATACATCCTAGCAATAATCCAATAACTTTCACCCACCTCAACAGTGTGAGTTCTCATTTCTTCCTTACCTAGTTTAATTTCTTCAATTAATTCTAATTTCTCATCTTCGGTTGTAAATTCACCATAATTAACTATTATTGGTTTAATTTCTATGTTTTCTAGAAATTCAACATTAGTTAAAACAGATTTTCTAGTCTCAGATTCTATTACATTAATATATGGTTCTTTTATAGTATCAAATAAAGAATTTATATCATCATCAGATTTGAAAACTCCAAAACTCTCCCCTTCAACAAAAAGTTCAAAGGCAGTAACTTTAAAATTTATATTCTTTTCAATGTTACTAATTAATTCATCTTCTAGAGTAAGTTCCTCATCTTTTGCATGTGTAGGTTCGAATAATAATTCTTTGTCTAATACGACTTCCATGTCATATGTATGAGTTAATTTTTCTCTAACACTAGCATAGGCTTCAAGTGCTACTTCTTCTGTTCTAATCGTTCCTATGTGATTATCCCCTAAGTATACATCAAATCCTCTTGTCTTTTCCTCATTGATCGAGTAACTAACATAGGATATACTTGCAATGGTTATCGCCAAGACCATTATTACTATTGTACTTAAGAACCTTTTATTTTTTTTATTTTTATGTCTATTTTTTGTTCTATTTTCGTCAAAGTTAAGCGATGAAGAGTTTTGCTTCATTAATCAATCTCCTCCAGACCTTACCCTTCGATTTCACAGGTAATTTTTTTTGTAACCATTTTGTAACATTCATGAAAACATTATACCAATAACCATATTTAATTACAAGAATTAATCAAAATAAATATTCTGCCAATTTAAAGTGATACTTAAGTCTTGCTAGATTCTGTGTTTCCCATGATAACTTGATTTGATTAGTTGGTAATTAATTACATTTTTGTTTTCAGTAAATATTACGGAAATTTAATATTTTTAAAAGATCAAATTTTAACTCTCAATTTATTTTTTGATAACTTGAAATCAATAATTTCATCCTTGACTGGTGATATTTCTCCATCCACATTTAGATAGTATTTCCCCCCAATATTAACCAATACTTCTTTTCCTTTATAAAACTCTACATACTCTTTATATTTAACATGTTCACCTTTAAATATTGATGGGAATAAAAACAAAATTCTAATGTTGCTTATATCCTTGACAATGCAAATATCAAACTCACCATCATCTACTATGCTCATAGGCAGTATTTGCATGCCTCCACCGTAGTACTGACCATTTCCTACTGCAACTAACATTGCATTTCTCTCAATTTCAACTCCATCTATTATTACCTTTATCATTCTTTTTCTATATCCAATTAGGCTTGTAACAACACCTAAAACATAGGCTATTTTACCCTTAATAAATTTTCTAATAAGATCAGTACTTCTTACTACTTGTGCATCAAATCCAAGGCTAGCTATATTAAAAAAATACTTGTCCTTAGCAAGACCTATATCAATATTTTTAGATTCATTCTCAAATATGTTAATTATTGATTTTTCTATATTCTCCTCTATTCCTAGTACTTTTGCCAGATCATTACCAGTTCCTGATGGGATAATCCCAAGTATTCCACTCTTTCTTTGAAGAATTCCTTTTGCGACCTCGTTTACTGTTCCATCTCCACCCACGGCTACGCACACTTCATAATCAGAATTTAATAAGACTAAATCAGTAGCTTCACCTACAGATTTAGTCACAACAATCTTTCCTACTACATTTCTATTGTCTATCTCTCTTTGAATTTCTGGAATATAATCCATGGCTTTCTTAACTCCAGCTACTGGGTTTATAATAAATAGATATTTTTCCATTTTATACCTCATCATTTATTTAGGATTTATAGTGTTTTCTCCTTTTAATGCTCTATCAATAGCCAGCATTTCCTCAGGTGATATTGGAATATTGGTTTTGCCATTTTTGATTGGTTTAGAAAATGATACTGACCTCTCTCTTCCATATATACTTGTAAGTACAAATCCATTATTGTAACTATCTAGTAAGGCTATTGAGAAGCTCAATTCACTACCCATATCTCCAAATGCATTATATCTTACAAATCCTATCCTTTGGAGAGCAAAAGAAAGTTTTGTTTCAAGAGACTCTAAATGATCTTCTAATAAATTGACATCTCTATTTACACTAGATATATCACGATTGATACTTAAGAAAAGATCCTCAATATTTGCACCAGATAATCCCCTAGTTAAGGAATTATATCTTTCCTTATGTTTCTTAAATTTTCTCAAACTTATTATATAAAGAACTAATAATATAAATACAAACACACTTAGCACTATAATAATTATTTCAACATAGTTATTTATAAATTGAAGTATTATATTCATAGGCTACCCCTTAAAATTCTTTAGAAATTTTTTCTAATGCTAATATCAACTCTTCTATATCATTATCTGTATTAAAAGGTCCTATACTAATCCTTACTGCCCCCTGATTTAAAGTTCCTAATGTTTCATGAGCTAAAGGTGCACAATGTAGTCCAGGTCTTACACAAATTCCAAATTCTTCATTTAAAACATATGCTATTGTAGAAGAATCAACACCTTTATAGTTTATAGACAAAACTCCAGCCTGCTCATTTATATTTAATGGACCATACATGGTAATATTGGGGATATCCTTTATTCCATCTATTAGCTTTGTAAGCAGTCTCTCCTCCAGCCTCTTAATATTATCAATTCCTCTATTATTAATATACTTAATCCCTTCTCCAAGACCAATTATACCAGGTGCATTAGGTGTTCCACTTTCAAACTTATCTGGCATTAAATCTGGTTGTATTAATGATTGAGAAGCACTTCCTGTTCCACCTTGCATTAATTCATCCAGTACTATCCCTTCCTTGATGTATAAACCACCTGTTCCTTGTGGTCCCAGTAAACCTTTATGCCCAGGAAATGCCATAAGATCAATATTATTACTCTTTAAGTCAATTCCATATACTCCCGCAGACTGAGCAGCATCTAATAGATATAAAACTCCATGTTTTTTTGCTATATTTCCAATCTCTTTAATAGGCATTATAGTCCCTGTAAGATTTGAAATATGAGTTGTTACTATTAGTTTAGTATTATCCTTGATTTCTTTTTCAATATCTTCTGCTTTAACTCTTCCCTTGTCATCAGCCCAAACAATTGTATTTTCCACTTCAAATTTCTCTAGGAATTTAATTGGACGAAGAACAGAATTATGTTCCATTGAAGTAGTTATTACATGATCCCCGGGCTTTAGAAGTCCCTTTATACCTATGTTAAGACTTTCGGTGGCATTAAATGTAAAAATCATTCTAAAAGGGTCATCAATATTAAAAAACTTAGCCAGCAACTCTCTTGTATCAAATATCCCTCTACTTGCTTTCAAGGCAAGATCATGTCCAGATCTTCCTGGATTTGCCCCGTAATCTCTCATTACTTCATAAACTTTATCGTAAACTGCACTTGGCTTTGGAAAAGTCGTTGCAGCATTATCTAAATATATCATATTTTCCCTCTTTTCTTAGTACTAATTCCATTTTATCATCTTACTGATATTGTTACAACGGAATAATAGAACCATCTTAATACGTATGATAAAAAAAAAGGGAGAATAATCTCCCTAGGCTAATCTCTTATAAACTATATCTAATAATTGATCTCTCAATTCTTTTCCTTTTTTCAATAGATTATTAACTCTATCTTCCATCTCCTTCTTATACTCTAAGTCCTTTATACTCTTAAGATTAATTGTGACATTAAACAAGGCTCCTTCTAAACCAGAATATGCCAACAATGTTCCTACTCCAACATCCGTAATGGCATTAACATTCCCAAAATTAGCAAACACATCTTGAAGTTCTAATACTTCAAAACACTTTTCTCCACATCTTAATGGCACTTCAAGAGCCTTTTTATATCCAGATTGTATAGCTTCTGATCTAATCTTTTTGTCCTCATCGGTTTCCTTAGGCAACTTAAAAGCTTTCATAACATCATCAAAAGCAGTTGAATCCTCATCTACCAGATTTAAAAGCTCTTCTATCAACCCTTCAATTAATTTGAAATTTTCTTCCATTTTTGGTTTTGCATCATCAGGTACTTCTGCGTATACTTTCTTATCAATAGTTAAGTTGCCAACCATATTGGTCAAGGCACCTCCAAGACTTCCAACCAAGGCAGCAACACTACCTCCACCAGGTGTTGGGCTCTCACTTGCCACATCGTAAACAAAATTCTTAGCTGTTCTTTCTATTAACATACTACCCCTCCGTTTAAAATTTGATTATACCTTCTAAAACTATATTAGCACATCCTCCAACCTTGACAATATAAGAATTCCCATCTTCTTCAATTTGACAATTGATAATACTTGGCCTGTTCATGGATTCTCCTTGAGATACCCTTATACTGTTTTCTTCTATATATCCATTCTTTTTTAAATAATAAATTAAGGCTCCATTGGCTGTTCCAGTAGCAGCTTCTTCATCTATTCCTACTGCTGGAGCAAAGTTTCTCGCATAAACATATTGTGAATTATTCTTATCAACTACAAAAGCATGTACACCAGTTACATTAAGTTTGTTGCTGTACTCTTTAAGTCTGCAGTGATCAATCTCCATTCTATCTAAAATTCCCTTATCTTTCAAAGGCATTAAAATATCAGGAAGACCAGTTGATATTATCTCTGGAAATGCATTAAATTTCTCTAACCCTATATCTTCTTTATTAATGTTGAATATCTTTAGCAACTCATCAATATCTTCTAGCTTCCCTATACTTCTTGGAGTGTCCTGATTCATGGTTATATTAATTGGGGAAGCATTTTTAAATTCGATTTCAATTTCCAAATCTCCCAATCTGGTTTCAATTAAAGCTTTCTTCTTTCCAGAATCAATTGGTTTGATGTATCCTTTTTTAGCCAGGGTAAAAATAGCTGCAATTGTTGCATGGCCGCATAAATCAACTTCACATAGTGGTGTAAAGTACCTCATCTTAAAATAACAATCATCCAACTGTCTAATAAAAACCGTCTCCGATAGATTCATTTCATTTGCAATTTTCTGCATGTCACTATCTTTCAATCCTTTAGCGTTTGTAACCACACCTGCAGGATTTCCTCCAAAAGGAATGGATGTAAAGGCATCAACTTGAAAAATATTTACTTCCATAACATGAGCTCCTTTCAAAATGTTCCACGTGGAACATTATTTCGTAAGTAAGTCAATTAGCCTGTCTAAGTCATCATTTCCATAGTACTCAATCTCAATTTTCCCACTTCTCTTGCCTGGATTAAGCTTTACTTTAGTTCCAAGAGAACCCATTAACTTTTCTTCTACTTCTAATATATAACTCTCTTTTGATTTAATTTTCTTAGGCTTTTTCTTGCTTACTTTAACCGTTTGCTCTACTTCTCTTACATTACTTCCTTGTTTTATAATTCTATCTGCAGCTTTAAACTGCTCTTCAAGATCCTTAATTCCCAACAATGCCTTTCCGTGACCACTGGTTAATTTTCCTTCATATATTAATTCTACAACCCTCTTATCAAGATTAAGCAGTCTAATATTATTACTTATATATGATCTGCTTTTGCCTACAGCTTTAGCTAATTCATCTTGCTTAAGACTATATTCTTTCATTAATCTCTTATATGCTTGAGCTTCCTCTATTGGATTTAAGTTTTCTCTTTGTACATTTTCAATTAACGATATTTTTGAAGCTGTCTCCTCATCAATATCTCTCACTATTGCAGGTATTTCTATTAAATTAGCTTCTTTGGCAGCTCTCCATCTTCTTTCACCAGCTATTATTTCATACCCATTTTCGATTTTTCTAATAATAATTGGTTGTATTACTCCATTAACCTTAATGCTCTCAGTAAGATCATTTAATGCATCCTTGTTAAAAATCTTTCTAGGTTGATCTGATTTCGGGATTATATCTTCAAGTTTTATAGATTCAATCATTTCCTTATGATTTAAGGTATTATCTTTAATAAGTAAATCTACCTTTTCCTTATCTTGTATTAGAGCAGATAGTCCTTTGCCAAGACCTCTCTTCTTACCAGTCATTTAACCACTTCCTTTCATCAATCTTGTAAGTATAGAAATTCCTCCGCTAATTCCATATATGATTCAGCACCTTTTGATTTTTCTTCGTAATCCAATATGGACAACCCATATGATGGAGCTTCAGCTAATCTAACATTTCTTGGTATTATGCTACTATATACTTTGCTTTTAAAAGCCTTCTTAACTTCTTCAACCACTTGTATAGAAAGATTTGTTCTGCCATCAAACATACTAAGAACAACGCCCTCAATCTCTAGCTTAGGATTGTAATTATCTTTAACTAAGTTCATGGTTTCAACCAATTGGACAACACCCTCTAGAGCATAGTATTCGCACTGAATAGGTATTATGACGCTATCAGATGCTATTAAACCCATTACACTAAGTATTCCTAGAGAAGGCGGGCAGTCAATAAATATATAATCAAACTCATCTCTTACTTTTTCAAGGGTATTCTTAATTGTATCCTCCCAATTCCCACCCTTCGCTAATTCTATCTCTAAACCTGCTAGATTATTATTAGAAGGTATTATACTTACATTTTCTGCAGAAGTTTCATAAATACCATCATAAATATTTATATCTTCCGTTATTATGTCATAAAGAAGTACCTCTACTTCGCTTTTATTTATTCCTAATCCACTAGATGAATTGCCTTGAGGATCTATATCAACCAAAAGGACTTTTTTACCCTTTTTTCCCACGCCTGCAGATAGATTGATACAGGTTGTAGTTTTGCCAACCCCACCTTTTTGATTAAATATTGAAATAATCTTACCCATAAAAACACCCTTTCTCATTCTTAATAATATAATAACATATAAAATAGAATAAAAAACAAAAATGTTCCAAGCGAACATTAATAAAAAATGTTTCACGTGGAACATTTGCTCTTATGATAGTGATTTCAATGGTTTCAAACTATTTAATAGGTGTTTTTTTAGGTTTTCCTCCACCTCTCGGATACTTTTTTGGAGTATTTCTTTCTTTCTTAATGACTATGAGTGAGTGAGTAATATCAGTACCTGGTAATGTCACATATATTACATCTTCAACCTTACATCCTAGAACATCTATAGCCTTAGAACTTAAATTAACCTCTTCTTCAACCTGTGGCCCTTTCATGGATATGAAGTATCCGCCTACCTTCACAAATGGAATACAGTATTCACTCAATGTATCTAATGATGCCACTGCTCTTGATACGCAAACATCAAATTGCTCTCTAAACTCAGATTTTATTCCCAGCTCTTCTGCTCTGCCATGTAAAGGTGTTATCCTATCCATTTTTAGTTCTTCAATAACTTCGTTTAGAAATATAATTCGCTTGTTTAAACTGTCTAGCAATGTAACATCTAGATCCTTATTATATATCTTAAGTGGCAATCCCGGGAATCCTCCTCCAGTGCCTACATCAATAACTTTTTTATTTCCGTTAAACTGCCCTGATTTTAAAATACTCAGGCTATCTGCAAAGTGTTTTAGGTCTATTTCATCATCCTCTGTTATGCTAGTAATATTTATCTTTTCATTCCATTCTTTAAGCATTGCCTTATATTTACTAAATTCTTCTACCATATCTTGATTTAAATCTATTCCCATACACTTAGAAGCAGATTCTAACAAACTATTCATTTCCATTATTATCCCTCCTTCTTCTCTGTTCAAGATGGATAAGTAATACATTTATATCTGATGGGGATACTCCTGATATCCTGGAAGCTTGACCTATGGAATCTGGCTGTATTTTGGTTAGTTTCTGTACAGCTTCATTACTTAGTCCCCTTACATTTTTATAAAAAATATCCTCTGGTAGTATTTTATTTTCAAGTTTTTTAAATTGTTCTATCTGTTGCATTTGCTTCTTAATATAACCCTCATATTTAATGTGGGTTTCAACCTGAAGTCTTATTTCTTTATTCAGAATAGGCCTCATATCATCAAAAACATCTGTGAAATCATAAGTTATCTCAGGTCTTCTAATCAAGTCATAAAGGCTTATTGCAGTTTTTAAGGGAACAGAATTTAAGGCTGATAGTTTCCCATTGATTTCCTCTGTTGGTGTTAAAATAATCTTTTGTAGTCTTAGAAGTTCATCATTGATCAATTTTTCTTTTTCAATAGTCAATCTATATCTTTCTTCAGTCACCAAACCTAATTCGTATCCTTTTTTAGTTAATCTTAAATCTGCATTATCTTGCCTTAAGGTAAGTCTATATTCAGCTCTTGAAGTCATCATTCTATAGGGCTCATCAGTTCCTTTAGTAACTAAGTCGTCTATTAAAACACCTATATAAGCTTCCGACCTATCCAGAACAAAAGGATCTTTGCCCAGTATGTTTTGTGCTGCATTAATTCCTGCAATTAATCCCTGTGCAGCAGCCTCTTCGTAACCTGATGATCCATTTATCTGTCCAGCAAAGAATAGATTAGAAATATGCTTATGTTCAAGAGATCTCTTTAGTATAGTTGGATCGATTGAATCATATTCAATTGCATATGCACTCCTCATAAATTGAACATTTTCCAACCCTTTAATCTTTCTATACATTTCAATCTGAACTTCTTCAGGTAATGAAGAACTTACACCTTGAACATACATTTCCTTAGTAGTTAGACCCTCTGGCTCTATAAATACCTGATGTTTATCCCTGTCTGCAAATCTTACTACCTTATCTTCAATTGATGGACAATATCTAGGGCCTACTCCTTCAATATATCCAGCAAACATTGGAGATCTGTCCAAATTTGCCCTTATAATATCGTGGGTTTCCACTGTGGTATATGTTAAATAACATGGAACCTGATCAACTTTGAATTCCTTATTCATATTTAAGAACGAAAATGGCACTACCTCATCATCGCCTGGCTGGATCTCCATTACACTGTAGTCTATTGAGTCTTTATGGACTCTAGCTGGTGTCCCAGTCTTCATTTTCCTAAGATTGAATCCCTGTTCCTTCAAAGATTCTGATAGAAGAAGGGAAGGAAACATACCATCTGGTCCAGATTGATAACTCACTTCGCCAATATATACCATTCCTCCAAGATAAGTTCCTGTTGCTACTACCACAGCCTTACTACTATAAATAGCTCCAGTCCTTGTTAATACTCCCTTTATCTTATTATCTTCTATGAGTATGCTAATAACTTCTCCTTGTCTTAAGGTTAAATTCTTCTCATCTTCAATTATTTTCTTCATTTCTATGTGGTATGACTTTTTATCAGCCTGCACTCTTAAAGAATGTACAGCAGGACCTTTAGATATATTCAACATTCTGCTCTGAATGAATGACTTATCTATATTAACAGCCATTTCTCCTCCAAGAGCATCAATTTCTCTAACTAAATGACCTTTCCCTGTACCTCCAATATTAGGATTGCATGACAATGCAACAATGCCATCTAAACTAATAGTTAGCATTATGGTTTTTAAGCCCATTCTACTAGCTGCTAAAGCAGCCTCAACTCCTGCGTGACCTGCTCCTATAACTGCAAGATCAAAGTCTCCACCATTATATGTTTTAGTTTCTATCATATGGTTCACCTTTCATAAATCACTATTTTCCTATACAAAATTCCTTAAAGATCTTATCTAAAATATCTTCTGTAATACTTTCTCCTGTAATTTCACCAAGATTCTCCCAACAATTTTTTAAGTCCACTTCTAAGCAATCCAATGGTACTCTATTCTTAAGATCATCTAATACACTATCAATATTTGATTTTGATAGTTCCAGCTGATTTTTATGTCTTAAATTGTTAATAATCATAGTTGAGTCAACCTTAATGTCTCCTTGATAAAACATGTTCCTAATGCTATTTTCCAATTCTTCTATTCCTACACCCTCTGTCATTGATGTATAAATAATCTCTATCTCCTTAAAATAATCTCTAAAGTGATTTTCATCATATTTATTTGGTAAATCCGTCTTGTTCAGTAATACTATAGTCTTCTTATCCTTAATCAAGTCTATTATGTGGTAGTCTTCTTCTGATAAGTCTCTTGATATATCAAATATTGCTATGATCAAATCAGCGTTTTTAAGACTGTCTTTAGCCCTGTCAACACCAATTTTTTCAACTAAATCGTTAGTTTCTCTTATTCCAGCAGTATCAATTATCTTAAGAGGAATTCCATCAATATTAATGTATTCTTCTATAACATCCCTTGTTGTGCCTGGAATATCAGTTACAATAGCCCTGTTTTCTCTTAGTACCGCATTCAGAAGAGATGATTTTCCAACATTTGGTTTTCCTAATATTACTGTATTTAAGCCATCTCTTAGGATTTTACCCCTTTGTGCAGTATTAAGAAGAGATTCTATTCTATTTAGAACTTTATTTCCATTTTCTTCCAATTCTTCATAGGTAACTTCCTCTATATCATCTTCTGGAAAATCAATGGAAACCTCAATGTGAGCTATCATTTGAAGTAATATACCTCTAATTGACTCAACCTCTCTACTTAAGCTCCCTTCTAACTGATTCAATGAAACATCATAACTAACTTCAGTCTTTGCTTTTATTATATCTATTACAGCCTCTGCTTGAGATAAATCAAGTCTTCCATTTAAAAAAGCTCTTTTGGTAAACTCACCTGGCTCTGCTAATTTAGCTCCTTTACTTAAGATTAACTCAAGAATTTTTTTAACTGGAATTATTCCACCATGACAATATATTTCTACCATGTTTTCTCTTGTATAGGTATAAGGTTCAACCATAAACGCAATTAAAACCTCATCTATTACTTTATTATCATCATCTACTATGTGACCATATAATAATTTTCTATTATCATCTTGGTCTATCTCTTTATCCTTAATAGATTTAAATATATTCTTACCAATTAGAATGGCATCTTTCCCACTCATTCTAACAATACCTATTCCTGACTCTCCAATTGCAGTCGATATAGCAGCTATTGTAGCTGACATATAATCACCTCTTCTAAATTCATTACTACCTGTTAAATTAATTTTACATTAATATGCTCCCATGTCAAACTATATAAAAGATAAGTGGGGAAGGGTAGTCGTAAAAAAATAAAAGCCCATTCGGGCTCTTATCTACTTGGATACTATAACTACTCTTCTGTAAGGTTCATTTCCTTCACTGTAAGTATTGACTCCATTAAAATTCTGCAATGCTGAGTGAATTATTCTTCTCTCATAAGGATTCATAGGTTCTAGTTTAACTGGTCTTTTAGAATAAGTTGCTTTTTCAGCCATTTTCTTAGCCAGTTTAACTAAAGTTTCTTCTCTTTTTTGTCTATATCCTTCAGAATCTAAGACAACCTTTAGATATTTTTCTCTATCTTTATTTATTGCTAAGCTTAATAGATATTGTATTGAGTCAAGAGTATTACCTCTTTTCCCAATAAGTATTCCCATATCTGTAGAAGAGATACTGTTTATATCAATATATAACATATCGTTTTCTAACTTAATATCGTGAAGTGCAACTATACCCATTCCCCTTAGAATTCCGTCTAGAAATTTATCCGCTTTTTCTTCAGGGTCATTTATTAATGTAACTTTAACTTTAGCTTCTTTAGTTCCTAATATTCCAAAAAGACCTTTGGAAGCTTCCTCGATGACTTCTACTTCAACTTCATCTCTAGTTACATTTAATTCTTCTAAGGCTTCTTTTATTGCATCATCAACGGTTTTAGAGGTTTTAACAACAAATTTCATAACTATTTTGCCCCCTTAATCTTTAAAACCGACCTATTAGATACCATCTGTTGTACTATCGTAAAGAAGTTACCTACAACCCAATATAAGGCTAATCCTGCTGCAAATCCTCTAGCTGCCATAAAAATCATTACAGGTAACATATAATTCATCATTTTCTGAGTTGATTGAGCAGCAGCGTCTCCACCTGCACTGGCAGATACCATTGTCTTACTCTGAATGAATGTTGTTAAAGCTGAAAGCATTGGTAATCCCCATACAAAAGGATCAGGATTCTCAAGATTCGCTATCCATAAGAAGTTCTTTGCCATACTTTCATATAGTCCTGGTTCTGTAAATGCATATTGTGCTGGGTTTCTAAATACAGCAAAAAACGCAAATATAATTGGTAACTGTACTAATAGTATTAAACAACCTGAGGCTGGATTGTACTTATGTTCCTTATACAACTCTTGCATTTTTATCTGCATTGTCTGTGGGTCTTTCTTATACTTAGTTTGTATTTCTTTCATAAGTGGTTGTATTTCACTCATTTTACGAGTTGATCTCGTTTGTTTAATGTTAATTGGCAATAACATAAGTTTAAACACTATAGTAGTAAGTATTATTGCTATTGCATAAAAAGAAATAGATGATGGTTCACTACCCATAACAGATGATACCACATCATATACTAATTTTAACAACGATCCTAGTATATTTCCTAGAAATCCAGTCATTTGTTAACCTCCCATCATTTTAGCGGATCATATCCTCCCTCATGAAAAGGATTACATCTTAATACTCTTTTAGTAGTAAGATATGTTCCTTTTAAAAATCCGTATTTAGAGTATGCCTGTAAGCCATACTCTGAACATGTAGGATAAAATCTGCAGTTATTCCCAGTAAGAATATATTTAGAAATATATCTTTGGTAGAATTTAATTACTAATATAGCTATCCTAGTCATAATAATCACCTGTTTTCCAATAAACCGGATACCTTGTAAATGTGTCTAACAGCACTTTCTAAATCTTTAAAACTAAGATCTACAGCGTTTTTTTTAGGTATGATCACAATATCATACCCTTTCTTTATGTTAATTAAGTTGTCCCTATTTACTTCTCTGATTCTACGCTTAATCTTATTCCTAATCACAGCATTTCCAACTTTTTTTGTAATGGATATTCCAATCCTAGACTCTTCCAATCCATTTTTTCTTACATAAAGAATTAGGTTTCTATTCCAATAGTTTTTTCCTGACTTGTAGACCTTTTTAAACTCCATATTCTTTCTTAATCTGTTAATTTTTTTCATACTTAATTCCACCTTAAAATGGCCTTTAATAAAAGGCCACTAACAAGCGGCCTTATGCAGAAAGTTTTTTTCTACCTTTTCTTCTTCTAGCTTTTAAAATTTCTCTTCCAGATCTTGTTTTCATTCTTTTTCTAAAACCATGCTCTTTACTTCTTTGTCTATTTTTTGGTTGATAAGTTCTTTTCATTAAATACACCTCCTTCGATAATTGCAGTAATCCTATATGATAAATATAGAGTTTTCTACAGGTAACCATAAAACACTACTATAAATTATATGTATTCACCTAGTATATGTCAAGATTTTTAATTGACAACAATCCACATTTGGCTTATTTTTCTGCTGTTGATGCTGTGGATAATTTTATTGAATATAGTTGTTTAATCTGTTAATATAAAAGGAGATGTTGATAAGTTGTAAAGTTAGTGGATAAATAAAAGTTATACACAATTTGTGGATAGTTTGTGCATAACTTTTAAATTTTTACACCTAAAGATGTTAAAGTATCTTAATTATTAGTGTTTTTTATCCACAATTATACATAAACTTTACTGTGGAACTTTTTAAAATGTAAATTATTTTTAAATTAATCAACAACCAGTTGATATTTTAATCCACAAAATAATACTACAAATCAATTAAAAAAATCAACTAATTTCTTTTTATTTCTGTTGATAACTCTGTTGATTAATTATTAAGGAGGTATATTTAATGGACTCAAACTTGGAACAGATATGGGAAAATGTATTAAGTTTAATTAAGGTAGAGCTTACTGAAGTCAGCTTTAATACATGGCTTAAATCAATAGAACCCATAAGCCTAAAAGATGGAAAAGTTATTCTTGGAGCACCAAATGACTTCACAAAAGGCATACTTGAAGGTAGGTACATCAATCTCATTAGAAATGCTATTAAGCAAATAACTAAAGAAAATTATGAAATTTCATTTGTTATTCCAGGGGAAGAGATTAATAATGTGACCCAAGCAACAAGAAACAAGGTAGATGAAAAAACTATCATAAAGTCTCATCTTAATCCAAAGTATACATTTAATACTTTTGTTACTGGTAAAAGTAATGATTTTGCTCATGCAGCTAGTCTAGCAGTGGCAGAAGCACCCGCTCAAGCTTATAATCCCTTATTCATATATGGAGGAGTTGGTCTTGGTAAGACTCATCTTATGCATGCTATTGGACACTATATATTATCAGAAAATCCTGAAGCAAAAGTAGTTTATGTTTCTTCAGAAAAATTTACGAATGAACTAATTAATTCTATACGTGAATATAAGAATGAAGAGTTTAGGAATAAATATAGAAATGTTGATGTATTGTTAATTGATGATATACAGTTTATAGCAGGGAAGGAAGGGACACAAGAAGAATTCTTCCATACTTTTAATGCTCTACATGAAAATAATAAACAAATTATAATATCTAGTGATAGACCACCAAAAGACATACCTACATTAGAAGATAGATTAAGATCAAGGTTTGAATGGGGTCTTACTACAGATATTCAAGCTCCTGATCTGGAAACCAGGATGGCTATATTAAGGAAGAAAGCTAATCTTGAAAATTTAGAAATACCTGATGATGTTATGCTTCTAATAGCTGATAAAATACATTCAAATATAAGAGAATTAGAAGGAGCTTTAATAAAAGTTGTAGCATACTCATCCTTAACAAATAAATCCATTACTATTGAACTAGCTGAAGAAGCTCTTAAAGATATAATATCCAATAGTAAATCCGTTGAAATTACAGTTGATTTAATTAAGGATAAAGTATCTAAAAAATTTGGTATCAGAATGGATGAATTTAATTCTAAAAAAAGGACAAGAGCTATTGCATATCCAAGACAAATAGCAATGTACTTAACTAGGGAGCTTACAGATTTATCCTTACCTAAGATCGGTGATGAATTTGGGGGAAGAGATCATACAACAGTTATTCATGCATGTGAGAAAATAAATAATGATATATTAAATGATCAGATGCTTAAAAAGAAGCTAAATGATATTATTGAGGATTTAAAAAAATAGATTTATCTGTGGAAAGTTTAGGATAATTTTTTATAGTTATCCACATGTTATTATTTCTCTTAAATTTTATAATTTAAATACTTAACAGACTTATCCACATATTAACAGTGCCTACTACTATTACTACTATAGTATCTTATTCTATTATTCTATATAAGGAGGAAAAAGAGATGAAATTTAGAGTTGAACAAAGAGACTTGGCAAAACACATAACTATAGCTCAAAGAGGTATTTCCTCAAGATCAACATTACAGATATTAGATGGAATACTTATTGAAGCAAAAGATAATGCAATAAAGTTGACCGCAACTGATCTTGAAATTAGCATAGAGACATTTTTAGATGCAAAAGTTGAGGAAAAGGGAAAAATTGTACTAAATTCAAGAATTTTTGGAGATATAGTAAAGAAGTTACCAGATGATACTATATTCTTTAATGTTAAAGAGAATCATGTTAATATCATATGTCAAAATGCAGAGTTTAATATTATAGGTAATTCTGGAGATGATTATCCTGATTTACCTCCAGTGATTGAAGAAAATCAATTTAGTATTTCTAAGGATCTATTTAAAGAAGCAATAAGACAAACTGTATTTGCTACAACTCAAGACGAGACAAGGCCATCGTTAACAGGAGTACTTCTTGAAATAGCTGATGGAGTTATAAATTTTGTATCTTTAGATGGATATCGATTAGCTTTAAGAAAGGTAAATACTTCAACTGATATTGAAGCAAAAATTATAATACCTGGAAGATCATTAAATGAATTAAATAAAATTCTAGAAGAAAAAGAAGAAGAATTAGTTGTTAGCATGTCTCATGGACAAGCAATATTTAACTTAGGTGAAACAATTATGTATACTAAGTTACTTGAAGGTCAATTCTTTAATTATAAAGATATTATGAGAAGTGAACACAAAACTAAAGTCATAATAAATAGAAGAAATTTACAAAACGGATTAGAAAGAGCATCCCTATTAGCAAAAGAAGAGAAGGCGAACTTGGTAAAACTTTCCATATCTAATGGTGAAGTAATAATAAAGTCAAATTCTGAAATGGGAGATGTTGTTGAATCAGTAGTTGCTCACCAAAATGGTGAAGATATTAATATAGCATTTAATTCAAGATATATAATCGAAGGTATTAAGATAATGAATTGTGATGATGTGGAAATGAATTTCATAGGAAGTTTGAATCCTTGTATCATTAATGGAGTAGGGGATGAAACCTACACATATTTGGTTCTTCCTGTTAGATTAGCACAAGATGATTTTTAAAGAGGTGAATAATTTGGAAGAAATTAGAATTGAAACAGATTTTATAAAACTTGATCAATTTTTGAAATTGTGTGGTGTAGCTCAAACAGGAGGTCAGGCAAAGATGATGATAGCTGATGGTCTTGTAAAAGTAAATGGAGAGGTTTCATTACAAAGAGGTAAAAAAATAAGAAAAGATGACAAAGTAGTAGTGGATGATACCTATTCATTTATTGTGATATAATACCAATGTTAACCTTAAATATGTCCATAAGGAGTGTCACTTTTTGAATGTTGAAGGTATTAGACTAATAAATTTCAGAAACTATAAGAATATGGGTATTTCTTTCAATAGGGATATAAATATTCTAGTTGGAAAAAATGCTCAAGGAAAGACAAACATCCTTGAAGCTATTTATATGTGTTCAAATGGTAGATCATTTAGAACATATAGAGACAAAGAAATTATTAGCTTTGATAAAGATGAAGCTTATATAGGAGCTAATATTAAGGTTGGAGAATTGGAAAAATTTACTGAGATAAAATTACACAAGGATAAGCCTAAGAGAATAAGAGTAAATAAGAGTGAATTATCTAGTAACAAAGAATTAAATACTGGATTCAAAGTTGTAATTTTTTCTCCAGATGATTTAAAATTAATAAAAGATGGACCTGTTAATAGAAGAAATTATCTGGATAATTGTATATCTCAACTTAAACCAGTTTATAATTATAATTTAAATAAATATTACAAAGTATTAATTCAAAGAAATAATACTTTGAAGTCAGTAAGATTAAAAAGTGATTTAAATTCTTTACTTGATGTATTTGACATTCAGCTAGCTAATTTAGGTAGCATAATACTCCTAGAGAGAAGATCAATAATAAACAAACTAAATATTGAATCAAAAGATATACATCAATCACTTACAAAAGGTCAAGAGGATATTGTTTTTTCGTATTTAACAAATACTCAAATATTTAATACTTTAAAAGAAACAGAAAATGGATTTATAGATAGATTAAAAAGAACTAGAGAAAGTGATATCTTAAACAGGACAACTGAGGTTGGTCCACATAGAGATGATATGATAATAAGTATAAATGGAAAAGAGTCAAAAATATTTGCATCACAAGGTCAACAAAGATCTTTAGTTTTAACTATGAAACTAGCAGAAGTTGAAATAATAAAAAAAGACATAGGAGTATATCCTGTTTTACTTTTAGATGATGTATTTTCAGAACTTGATGAAGATAGGAGATTATATCTATCCAAACTATTTAATAATATGCAGACATTTATTACAGTAACTGATGCTGTTGAAATTAAAGGACTAGAAGATCATGAAAAAGAGTACTTTTATGTAAAAGAAGGATTAATTTACAAAGGAAAAAAGACATGGAGGGAAGTAAATGACCAATGAAATAAATGGAAATGATAGACATTATACGGCCAACGAAATTCAGGTACTAACAGGCCTTGAACCAGTTAGAAAAAGACCTGGGATGTATATTGGTAGTACTGGTCCAAAAGGATTGCACCACTTGGTTTATGAAGTTGTTGATAATAGTGTGGATGAAGCATTAGCAGGAATTTGCGATACTATAAAAGTTATGATTCATGAGGATAATTCAATTTCAGTAGAGGACAATGGTAGTGGAATACCAGTTGAAACCCATCCTCAAACTGGAAAATCAACTGTTGAAACAGTTCTAACAATTCTTCATGCTGGTGGTAAATTTAATAATTCTGCATATAAGGTTTCAGGTGGATTACATGGTGTTGGGGTTTCAGTTGTAAATGCTCTTTCAGAGTGGCTTGTTGCTAAAGTAAGAAGAGAAGGAAAAGAGTATATGCAATCTTTCACTAGAGGGGATGCTAATACTGAATTAGAGTGTATTGGTGAAGCTACAACTACAGGTACCACTATTCATTTTAAACCAGATTATCAAATATTTGAGACTTTAGAATATAGTTTTGAGACACTGGAACATAGATTCAGAGAAATGGCATTTTTAAATAAGGGAATTAAAATTACCCTAGAAGACAAAAGAACCAATGTAATGAAAGAATTTTATTATACAGGTGGGATTAAATCATTTGTAGAGTATATAAATAGAAATAAGAATTCTATCCATAAAAGCGTAATATATTTTGAAGCTGAGAAGGATTTTACTACTGTAGAAGTGGCAATTCAATATACTGATGGTTACAGTGAAAATGTGTTTACCTTTGCCAATAATATAAATACAGCTGAAGGTGGTTCTCATCTTTCAGGATTTAGATCAGCTTTAACAAGAACTGTAAATGATTATGCAAGAAAATATGGTTTCTTAAAAGATAAAGATGAAAATTTATCAGGTGAAGATATTAGAGAGGGTATGTCAGCAATAGTTTCTGTTAAACTTCCTGAACCTCAATTTGAAGGTCAAACTAAAGGGAAACTTGGAAATAGTGAGACTAAAGGAATAGTTGAAAGCTTAACTAATGAATTTTTATCAAACTATATGGAAGAGAATCCAAAAATTTCAAAGATTATCCTAGATAAGGCAATTAGCTCACAAAGAGCAAGAGAAGCAGCGAGAAAAGCTAGAGATTTAACAAGAAAAAGAAGTATTTTTGATAATACACCTCTACCAGGAAAATTAGCAGATTGTCAATCCAGCGATATTAAAGAAACGGAGATATTTATTGTCGAGGGTGATTCAGCAGGTGGAAGTGCAAAGCAGGGAAGAGATAAGAAATTCCAAGCAATTTTACCATTAAGAGGTAAAATAATGAATGTTGAAAAGGCTAGACTTGATAAAATTCTTGGATTTCAGGAAATAAAGTCTATGATAACAGCATTTGGAACTGGAATTGGAGAAGATTTTTCCTTAGATAGACTAAGATATGGAAAGATAATAATTATGACAGATGCGGACGTTGATGGAGCCCACATAAGAACTTTATTATTAACCTTCTTCTATAGATATATGAGAGGTTTAATTGATAATGGAAATATATATATAGCTCAACCTCCATTGTATAAGGTTACAAAAAATAGAAAAGAATATTATTGTTACACAGATAGGGATTTAGATATACTTCTAGGTGAAATTGGAAGAAGTGGTTATCAGCTTCAAAGATATAAAGGTCTTGGAGAAATGAATGCTGATCAACTTTATGACACTACAATGGATCCCAATCAAAGGGTACTACTAAAGGTAAGTGTTGATGATGCAGTAGGAGCAGATGAAGTATTTACAACACTTATGGGTGATAAGGTTGAACCCAGAAGGGAATTTATTGAAGAAAATGCTAAGTATGTTAAGAATCTTGACATCTAGGAGGAAAATATGGAAAACGAAAGAGATAAGTTAATAGATATAAATATTGAAGATGAAATGAAAAATTCTTATCTGGATTATGCCATGAGCGTAATAGTTAGTCGTGCTCTTCCAGATGTAAGAGATGGATTAAAACCAGTACACAGAAGAATACTGTACGCTATGAATGAATTAAATATGACACCTGATAAGCAGTATAGAAAGTCTGCTAGGGTTGTAGGGGATGTATTAGGTAAGTTTCATCCTCATGGAGATAGTTCTGTTTATGGTGCAATGGTAAGACTTGCTCAGGATTTTAACACCAGGTATTTACTTGTTGATGGTCATGGAAACTTTGGTAGTGTGGATGGTGATGGAGCAGCTGCAATGCGTTATACTGAAGCAAAAATGACTAAAATTGCCACAGAAATGCTTAGAGATATAGAAAAAGACACAGTAGATTTCATGCCAAATTTTGATGAGACATTAAATGAACCTAAAGTATTGCCAAGTAGATTCCCAAATTTATTGGTTAATGGCTCATCAGGTATAGCAGTTGGTATGGCTACTAATGTTCCACCTCATAATTTAAGAGAAATTGTAGAAGGAATAGAAATGATGATTGAAGAACCAGATGTAGATGTTGATGATCTGATGAAGGTAATAAAAGGTCCAGATTTTCCAACAGGTGGAAGTATAATGGGAAAAGAGGGAATAAGAAAAGCCTTTAGAACTGGTAGAGGAAAGGTAACACTAAGGGCTGTTGCTGAAATTGAAGAATCTAACAAAGGAAAGCACAGTATAGTTGTAACTGAAATTCCATATCAGGTCAATAAATCAAATTTGATTGAAAAAATTGCAGAATATGTAAGAGACAAGAAAATTGAAGGTATATCTGATCTTAGAGATGAATCAGATAGAGAAGGTATGAGAATTGTAATTGAGTTAAAAAGAGATTCTAATCCCAAGGTTGTATTAAATAATCTTTATAAGCACACTCAGTTACAAACAACTTTTGGAGTCATTAATCTTGCTTTAGTTAATGGAGAACCCAAGGTACTTAATTTAAGAGAGATGATTTATTATTATCTTGAATATCAAAAGGAAATAATTGTTAGAAGAACTAAGTACGATTTGAATAAAGCAGAAGATAGAGCTCATATTGTTGAAGGTTTAAGAATAGCCCTAGATAATATTGATCAAATAATCAAGATAATTAGAGGATCAAGTGATGACCAAAGTGCAAAACTATCACTTATGGAAACATTTGGTCTTTCTGAAAAGCAAGCACAAGCAATATTAGATATGAGATTGAGAAGACTTACTGGACTTGAAAGAGATAAGTTGGAAGAGGAATACGAAGGTTTGATCAAATTAATAAACCAATTTAAAGAAATATTAGCTAGCGAGAGACTGGTTCTAAATATAATCAGAGATGAGCTAGTTGAAATAAAAGATAAGTATGGAGATTTAAGAAGGACAAGAATAATGCCTTCAGCTAATGAAATTAATATGGAGGACATGATTGAGGATGAGGATGTTGTTATTACCTTAACTCATTTCGGATATATTAAAAGAATGCCCGAAGGAACTTACAGACCTCAAAAAAGAGGTGGAAGAGGAATAGCAGCCCTTTCTAAGAGAGAAGAAGACTTTGTTGAGGATCTATATATCACATCAACCCATAGTACTATACTATTCTTTACCAATAAAGGAAAAGTATATTCACTTAAGGCCTACGAAATACCTGAATCAAGTAGAACAGCCAAAGGAACAGCTATTGTAAATCTACTAAATCTTAATGGAGATGAAAAGATTTCAGCAATAATTCCACTTTATAAATACAATAAGGAAGATAATCTTGTATTTATAACAAGAGAAGGAATTATTAAGAAAACTAGCGTGGATCAGTTTGAAAACATTAGAAAAACTGGAATAATAGCCTTGACCCTTCACGACTCAGATGAATTAATGAGTGTAAAATTAACCTCAGGTAAGAACGATTTAATAGTTGTTACTAAAAAAGGTATGGCAATAAGATTCTATGAGGATGATGTAAGAGTTATGGGAAGAAATGCAATGGGAGTAAAAGGTATAACCTTAGATAAAGAAGATAATGTAGTTGCTATGGAGATAGTGGAAGAAGACAAAACTCTTTTAGTAATTTCAGAAAAAGGATTTGGAAAGAGAACTTATTTATCTGAATACAAAACTCAAAAAAGAGGCGGAAAAGGTTTAATAACATATAGCATTAAGGATAAGACTGGAGATATTGTTTCAGCAAAAGTAGTAAGTGAACATGATGAAATACTGATGATATCACTTAATGGAACGATTATAAGACTTGGAATAGCTGATATATCAATAATGGGTAGAAGTACTCAAGGTGTAACCTTAATGAAGATGAAGGATGATAAAGTGGTAGCAGTTGCTAAATATGTAGAGGAATAGAGCTTGGCTCTTTTCCTTTACATTCCAACATTTTTATTATAAAATTACTATAAATCAAAGGATGGAGGGAAGAAATAATGTCATTAAATACTAAGGTAGATTTTAATTATGATAGAAATCTGTGGGTTGTAAAACCTATTGGAGAGATTGATATTTATACCTCATCTGTTTTTAAGGAAGAAGTTGTAAAAGCATACGAACAGAAAAAATCAGATCTTTTAATAGATGGAGAGCATTTGGATTATATTGATTCAACGGGATTAGGAGCTTTAATAAGCTTACTTAAGATGATTCAAGATACTGAGTTTAAAATCCATTTAGAGAATTTAAAACCAAATATTAGGAAATTATTCGATATAACAGAACTTGATAAATTATTTGTCATCAGAGGTGACAACAATGAATAACGATAATATTTTTTTGAGGATCCCAAATAAGGCTGACTACATTAGTTTAGTAAGACTAATGTCATCAGCGGTGGGAAACAAAATAGGTTTGAATATTGACGAAATCGAAGATTTAAAGGTTGCTATGGGAGAAGCCTGTGTATTATCTTTTGTTTCAGATGAAAATGAAGATATAGATATAAGTTACACTATTTATTCTGATAAATTAGAAGTTACAATTAATAGAACAGGTGAACTAAAAGCTGTGATGGAAGATACAAAAGAATCTCAATTAGGTAAAATGATAATTGAATCATTGATGGATGAGGTCTACTACACAGATAATGAGATAATTATTATTAAACTATTAGATTAAGGATGGTAGTCCTATGGCAAATAAGCAGCATAACAGTAAAGAAAAGAACAATGGTTCAGAAAAAGCTCATATCAAAGAGATGTTTAGACAATATAAGACAAATCCTTCAAAGGACTTAAGGGATATTCTTATTGAAAAACATCTCTATATTGCTGAGATATTAGCTAAAAAGTATGCGAATAGGGGAATCGACTATGATGATATATATCAAGTGGCTAGCATTGGTCTTATTTATGCAATAGATAGGTATGATATCGATAAAGGTTTCGAGTTTTCAAGTTTTGCAACTCCAACTATTATTGGAGAAATTAAGAAATACTTCAGGGATAAAGGTTGGACAATTAGGGTTCCAAGGAGAATACAAGAACTTTCCAAGAAGATAAATAATGCAAAGGTACATCTATCTCAAGAACTTCAAAGAGTTCCAACAGTTGAAGATATTGCAAACTATCTTAATACAACAGAAGAAGAAGTACTTGAAGCTATGGAAGCAAGTAAGGTATATACACCTCAATCTTTAGATGTAACTTTTGATTCTCATAATGACGATAAGGAAGTTAATCTTGCAGAATTAATAGGAGAAGAGGATTTTTATTTTAGTAGAATTGAAAACAATGATTTCCTTGTAAAAACCATGGAAAAATTAAATGAAATGGAAAAGGAAATATTAATAGAGAGATATTTCAATAAGAAGACACAAGTTACTATTGCTAATAAGCTTGAAATTTCTCAGATGACAGTATCAAGAATTGAAAAGAGGATACTAGAAAAGCTAAGAAAAGAAGTAGAAAGAACAATGATGGATTAGATAATAAGAATTAGTAAAATGCTCTTCTAATGGTTATTTTAGAAGGGTATTTATTTTTTGCTAAATATAGCTAAAAACCTATTGACTTTTATGTCTCGTAGAGTTAATATTATAAAAGTTGACTCCAATTTGAAAAAACTTTAAAAAACTTTAAAAAAGGTGTTGACCAAGAGTTGGTATACATGGTATACTAACAAAGTCGCCTCAAGAGAGGCCGACAT
>Ga0265293_10000810_pt1 | contig 71871 bp, 69 predicted proteins | sample Munlanlewell138R_FD_192505 | JGI IMG/M metagenome (GOLD analysis project Ga0265293, IMG submission 192505) | Leachate microbial communities from a municipal landfill in Southern Ontario, Canada - Leachate well 138R | ecosystem: Engineered > Solid waste > Landfill > Unclassified | place: Canada... | reverse complement strand
ATGACGATCATCAGGTAGAACAAATCCGAAGCCGCTTTGAAGCCATGATTCATAGCGGAGACACGGCTTATTTTGATGCCGAAGAGTTTGAGCTATTGATTGATTTCTATCAAAATGGTTTCAATATCGAGAAATCGAGGGTTGCTGTTGATCTGGCTTTGCAGCAACATCCGTATAACAGCGGCTTAAAAATAAAACAGGCACGTCAGCTTGCCACCGAAGGACAGTTTGTTCAATCCTTGGAGCTACTGAATGGCCTGGAAACTGCTGAGCCTAATGACACCGACCTCTTGATGACAAAAGGTTCGATTTACAGCATGATGATGGAGTTTGACCAAGCCATAAACGAATACAAGAAAGCATTGGTAATGGCGGATCAGGAAGATATGGAAGATATTTACGCCACCATTGCGTTTGAATATGAAAACCTTTCCGATTTTGAAAATGCATTAAGCTACCTAAAAAATGCACTTGAAATCAGCAAGTATCCCGAGCAGGTTTTAGATGAAATAGGTATGGTATTCGAGCTGCTAAACGATATGGATCAGGCTATTGCGTTTTTTAAAGAGCAAATAGACAAAACCCCATACAGCACAGCCTCCTGGTTCAACTTAGGCTTGGCTTATCACCATGCAGAGCTGTTTGAAAAAGCCATTGATTCATTTGAATATGTGCTGGCTATCGACGACCAGCAACAACAAGCACTTGTCAGTTGCGGCCAATCGTATGAAGCTCTTGGGCAGTTTGATAAAGCCATTGAAACCTATCACGAAGCACTTGAGATAAACCCTAAAGATGCCCAAACTTTTTACCGCCTGGGCGAATGCTATGAGAAACATAACGATTACGATCAGGCACTAAAAAATTACCGTCAGGCTACCGAGCTGGACGAGTATATGGCAGAGCCCTGGGCCGGTATCGCGGTGATTTTTGATGAAGAAAACAAAACAAAAGTTGCCGTAAAATATATGGCGCGTGCCATTGAGCTGGATCAGTTTAACACAGAGTTTTTGCTGATAAAAGCCGATATGCATATCAAACTTGAAGAGTTTAGTCTGGCCTTGACTTGCTTTAAAAATGCTGAAGAGCTCGACCCGAACGATCCGGATCTCTGGTTAGAATATGCAAACCTGTATATCCTTCAGCATCAGTTTGAGAAAGCCAGTCAGGTGCTAAAAACAGGTCTGATTCATCAACCCTTTAACAGCAGGATTCTTTATCGGCTGGCAGCCATTTTATTCAGACAACGTAATGCCGTCCAAGGCCAATTTTATTTAGAAACTGCGCTGCAAAGTGACTTTGATGGGCATACCGAATTTTTGGAGTTTTATCCCGGTGCAGTTGACAATATGTATATTATGGACATGATAAGAATTCATGCCCTAAAGAGTATGTAAAAGCTTGGCATTAACTTTTACTATTTCAGAAAACCTCCCGGCAAAACCAATCATGGATCAAATTGACATCACTTCTTTAAAAGATTTTTTTGCCAGTAGAAAAACCAAATCTGTAAGTTTCAGAAAGGCACAGCTAAAACTGCTGTTGTCGCTCATTAATCAATACGAATCAAGAATTTTAGAAGCACTTTATGCTGATCTTGGCAAGTCGCCTTTTGAAGCTTATGCCACCGAAATCGGTCTGCTGAAAGAAGAAATCAAGCGCCACCTCAAGCATATTAAAGAATGGTCGAAAGCTGAAAAAGTATCCACACCGATTACTGCTTTCCCGGCTTCAAGTTATATTGAAGCAGTGCCTTTTGGCGTATGCTTGATTATTTCGCCCTGGAACTATCCGGTACAACTTACGCTGTTGCCTTTGGTTAGTGCCATTTCGGCAGGCAACTGCGCCCTGATAAAACCTTCGGAATACACACCAAATACGGCCCGGGTTTTAGATGAATTGATCAACAAAAACTTTACGCCAAACTATATCAGGCTGGTACAAGGTGATGCTAAAACCAGCCAGCAACTGCTCAAACAGCCTTTCGATTTCATCTTTTTTACAGGAAGCACACAAGTTGGTAAATTGATACAAAAAGCTGCTGCCGAACAACTTATCCCAACAATTTTGGAGCTTGGCGGAAAAAGCCCTTGCCTGGTTGACGAAACCGTTGACACCAAACAAGCCGCCAGACGCATTATGTGGGGCAAAACCATTAATGCCGGACAAACTTGCATTGCACCCGATTATCTTTTAGTGCATGAGAGCGTTAAAGATGCTTTAGTCATTGACTTGAAACAAGCTGTCCAAGATTTTTACGGCAAAAATATCCTTGAAAATCCTGAATACCCAAAAATAGTACAAAAACCTCAATATGAACGGCTTACTCATCTGATGAAAGCAGGACAAATCATTTGGGGAGGACGTTATAACGCCAAAAGCCTAAAAATTGAGCCAACACTTATCACGCTGCACAACACCGAAAACATTTTGATGCAGGAAGAAATTTTCGGCCCTCTACTGCCATTACTCACCTATAGAACAGCGGAAGAAGCCCTTGAAATAATTCATAAAAATCCTAAGCCCCTTGCGATGTATATTTTCTCTAAGCGCAAAAGCTTTATAAAAAAGATTAAAGAAAATGTGCTTTGCGGAGGCATCACCATCAACGATACGCTGATGCATTTTACCAATGCCAATCTGCCTTTTGGAGGTGTGGGACCAAGCGGAATAGGCGCATACCACGGCAAGCAAAGTTTTATAACATTTTCGCATCAGCGAGCGGTGATGAAAAGAGGCAACTGGCTTGACATTCCGCTGCGCTATCCGCCTTATGGCAAAAAACTGAAGCTCTTAAAAATACTCTTAAAATAAAACTATGACAGCTTACTTCACTTATTTTATAAAAGGCATTGCGATGGGTGCTGCCAATGTTATTCCAGGCGTTTCGGGCGGTACGATAGCACTGATAACGGGTATTTTTGAACGGCTAATCAACGCCATCAAATCTTTTGATGCCATTGCTATAAAAATGGTTTTCAAAGGACAAATTGCTGCATTCGTTAAGCATACCGACCTGCTATTTTTAATCAGCATTTTTGCCGGCATAGGCCTTGCTATTATTAGTCTTGCCAAACTATTTGATTTTTTATTCACCAATTATCCGGTATATATCTGGTCCTTCTTTTTTGGACTGGTACTGGCTTCTGTTTATTTTGTCGGCAAAACTGTAAACCAGTGGAAATTGGCCGTTCTTATAAGTTTTTTGGTTGGCACAGGCATTGCCGTTGCCGTAACTTTTATGACGCCGGCAGTAGAAAATAATAACTTCTTTTACCTGATGCTTTGCGGTGTGGTAGCGATTTGCTCTATGATTTTACCGGGCTTATCGGGCAGTTTCATCCTGATTTTGATGGGAAACTATCAACTGGTTGCCATTCAAGCTATTAACGAAAGAGATTTCTCAATTTTGCTTCCGGTTGTAATCGGCGCAGTCTTCGGATTAATTGCTTTTTCGCATTTTTTGTCCTGGCTTCTAAAGAAATATAAAGACCATACGATTGCGCTACTCACCGGGTTTATTCTTGGATCGATCAGTATTTTATGGCCGTGGAAGGAAAAGATTTACCTCACTTTATCCAATGGAGAAGTATTGCTAAAAGATGGCTTACCCAAAGTGGAACGTTATATGCCGGAACTTCCGCAAGCCTTTTCAACAGAAGTTATTGGTGCTATCTTGCTGATGCTGGTTGGGGTAGCAACGATTTGGGCTGTTGAATTTTTAGCAAAATCAAAACAAGAAAAACCAAAGACAAGCGCATAATGAAAGAATATGGCCTAATCGGCGAATCATTGTCACATTCTCACTCAAAAAGCTATTTCACAGAAAAGTTTAAGACTTTAGGAATAGATGCTGCCTACGAACTTTTTGAATTAAAGGATATGGAGCAAATTGAAGCGCTGATAAACGACAGACCAAAGCTGATGGGTTTTAATGTTACCATTCCTTACAAACAACAAATAATCCCTTATTGTCACAAGCTGGAAAAAACCGCTATTTTAGCGGGGGCGGTAAACACCGTAAAAATAATTCGTAAAAACAGCTCGTTTTGTCTCCATGGCTTTAATACCGATATCAAAGGGTTTTCGGCTATTCTTCAAACGGATATTTTTGTTGAAAAAAAACCGACATCTGCACTGATATTGGGTACAGGCGGTGCTTCACGCGCAGTGCAGTTTGCTTTACGTGCGCATGGAATTGGTTTCACACTGGTGAGCAGAAATATCTCTAAAATTGGCCAGATCAATTACAAAATGCTTACTGAAGAAGATATAGAAGCAAGCCCGCTTATCATCAATACAACGCCACTTGGTATGTATCCAAATATCGACGATAAGCCGCCAATTCCGTATTCAGCAATTGGCCCTGAACATCTTTTGATAGACTTGATTTACAATCCCACCGAAACAGCATTTTTAAGCGAAGGAAAAATTCGTGGAGCTACCGTTTTCAATGGCATGCAGATGTTTAAAGAACAAGCGGAGATGGCATGGGAAATTTGGCAGAAGTAGTTTTTTTATCAAAAAAACTGTTTTTGTTTTGATTTAAAGCCCACAAATTTAACTTTGCAGGCTTTAAAGAACCAACAAAATTTCTGACATGAAACGTTTTCTTCAATTACTCGGCCCCGGCCTGCTCTACGCCGGTGCCGCTATTGGCGTGTCGCACCTGGTGCAATCAACCCGCGCTGGTGCTGAGTTTGGCTTCGATTTGATGTGGGTTTTGCTGGCGGCAAACTTGTTAAAGTTCCCGTTTTTCGAGGTGGGAAGCCGCTATGTGCTGGCTACCGGCAACAACCTAATTTACGCCTATAACAGAGAAGGCAGATGGGTTTTGTGGCTTTTCCTTGCACTCACTCTTGTCACCATGTTTCCTATTTTGGCAGCAATCACAATCGTTACAGCAGGCCTTTCCAACAACCTGATCCCCACAGGACTAAGTATACTACAAACCAGCGGGATTATATTGATCATTACCTTATTGATACTGATTATTGGCCGGTTCAGGCTGCTCAATGATATTATAAAAGTGGTTATTCTGTTGCTTACTGTCTCGACAATAATTGCGGTAGTTGCAGCATTAGGCCCACAGGCGCATCGTCCTGACTTCTCAATCGGCCAGTTCGATTGGATGAGCAAAACGCATATACTGTTTTTAATCACCTTTATCGGCTGGATGCCGGCGCCAATTGATATCGTGGTTTGGGGATCGCTCTGGAGCCAGTCGAAAAATATGGAACTCACCGAAAAACCTACGATTAAGGAAGTGCTTATCGAGTTTAGAGTTGGTTTTTTTGGCACCATGTTAGTTGCCGCCGCTTTTTTAGCGCTCGGCGCTTTAATTATGAATCAAAGTGGCGAAACACCTTCTCCCAGCAGCATTGTATTTGCCGACCAACTCGTAAATCTTTACACCAAGAGCATTGGCGACTGGGCCTACTCCGTTATCGCTCTTGCGGCTTTCACAACCATGCTGAGCACTACCCTATCGGTTGCCGACGCCTATCCACGCACGGTGAAAGAATCCATCCATTATCTTTTCCCGAACAGCCCATCCAAAAAGCTGAGTTACATCTTCTGGATGATCGTGCTGATGAGCGGCACCATGCTGGTGCTGAGCCAGTCGAGCAGCATGCGCTTTTTGGTAAGCGTAGCCACCATCCTTTCTTTTGTTACCGCACCCGTACTAGCTTACCTGAATTACAGGGTAATCACCAACAAACTGATTCCGAAAATGTATCAGCCCGCAGCCTACCTCAAAGTTTGGTCGGTTGTCGGTATCATATTTTTAACACTGTTTACGCTATTTTATATCGTTTGGATGTTTGTGGCTTAAATCATCACCAAAACTCCCGAACCTAATCAACTATTATGAAAAACTTTATACACCTATCGCCGCATTTTCCGCCTAACTACAAAAGTTTTAGTGCCGCACTAAATGCCGAAGGCGTTCAGGTTTTCGGTCTTGGCGACATGTACTACGACCAGCTGGATCCGGTTTTGAAATCTGCTTTTACTGATTATTATCGGGTGGACGATTTGCACAATTACGACCAGCTCGTGAGGGCACTCGGCTATTTCACCTATCATCATGGAAAAATTGACGGCATCGACAGCCACAACGAATATTGGTTAGAGACCGAAGCCCGGCTGCGTACCGACTTTAATATTCCGGGCCTGAAAAGTGCCGAAATAGAAAAAATCAAAAAAAAGTCGGCCATGAAAGAGGTTTTCAGAAAAGCCGGCCTGACCGTGGTTGAAGGTATCAAAGTCTCCAATTTCAAAAATGCCGAAGCCTTTGTTTTGCAATATGGCTTTCCGGTGATTGCCAAACCCGATAGCGGTGTGGGAGCAGCCAATACCTATAAAATTAACAACCACTTTGAGTTGGAGGTTTTTTTCAATGAAAAGAAAGCCGTTCCTTATTTTATGGAGCAATATATCGAAGGAAAAATACAATCCTTTGATGGCCTGGCAGATAATCAAGGAAACATCATATTCCAGTCGGTTCACGAAAACCGTCACGGCGTGATGGAAGTGGTGAATGAGAATATCCACACCTACTATTTTTCGTTGCGCGAACTGCCCGAAGACTTGGTTGAAGCCGGAAAAATCGCGCTGAAAGCCTTTAAGTTGAAAGGCAGGTTTTTCCATATCGAGTTTTTCAGAGAACATAAAACCAACAGGCTCATCGCGCTTGAAGTAAATATGCGACCGCCGGGCGGCTATACACTCGAAATGTTTAACTATGCCTGCGACCAGGATTTGTATAAAAGCTGGGCAGCCATGAAGGCAGACCGCCCGATTAGCCTGGATTATGAGCATAAATACCATGTAGCTTACGTGAGCCGCAAGAACTTTTACGACTATCTTTATCCACATGAACAACTTATAGAAATGTTTGCCGAAGAAATCGTTTTTAGCGCGGCATTGCCGGAGATAATGTCGCGTGCCATGGGGAATTATGGCTATCTTGTACGCAGCAAAAACATGAATCGCATACTTGAAATACAACATCAAATACACAAACTAAAGAACTGAAAAACATGCATATAGAATATCACAAATGGATTAGCCCCAACCTGAATAAAAGTATGGAGCTGAAAATATACGGTTATTATGGTAAGCCGGTTTTACTATTTCCCACCCAGGGCGGAAGGTTTTATGAATCAGAAGATTTTGGCATTATTGATTCATTGAAACCCTTTATCGACAATGGTCGCATCAAAGTTTTTACCATCGACAGCATGGATTTTGAATCCTGGTCGAGCCAGCACGAGCATCCCGCCGAGCGCGGAAAACGTTACGAAGCATACGAGAAATATGTCTTGGATGAAGTGCTGCCAATGATTCGCAATCATTGCAACCAGGCCGACATCAAGGTATGTGCGGCAGGGTTTAGCATGGGCGCTTACCATGCCGCCAATATGTTTTTCAAGCATCCTGACTTGTTCGATTCCGTTATTGCCATCAGCGGTATGTTTGATTTACAGCGCCTTGTGGGCAACTATATGGACGAGACGGTCTATTTCAATTCACCACTGCACTTTTTACAAAACCTGGAGGACGACAAACTCTTGCAACAAATTCGTGCCGGAAAAATTATTATCGCCGTAGGGCAAGGGGCCTGGGAAGAAGAAATGGTTGACGACGCCAAAAAACTCAAACAACTGTTAGACAAGAAAGACATCCCGGCCTGGGTTGACTTCTGGGGCGCTGATGTGAGCCACGACTGGCCCTGGTGGCGCAAAATGATGCCGTATTTTATGGATAAGATATTGGTGTAAAGGTTTTGGTGTTATTTGGCGACGAAGTTGCAGACTTCGCCGGGAGGGGGGCGGAATTTATTTATGTAACTTTGCTAAAAAAATAAGCGTTTCAGTGTAAAATTGCAGCTTGTTAAATAAAGTACAAAACACCAATTTGATAAAAAACGGCACAGCGATTGCTGAATATTGAAGCACTAAATAAAAACAAATGCCAACGCTCAAAAAGCTTATATACAATGAGTACACAATTTGTAACAGACAATGACGGCAACAAACTGGCCGTAATACTACCCATCAAAGAATATAATAAAATGGTGGAAGATTTGGAAGAACTGGATGACATTAAACGCTATGATGCTGCCAAAAAAGGTGAACAAGAGTTTATAGTAGCAGAAGAAGCCTTCAAGGAGATTGAGGAGAAACGTGAAGGAAAACGAAAATAATGTATAAAGTCCGGATTGAGCGTAAAGCGCTGAAAAAGCTTTCCAAAATTCCGGAATCGTATTATTCTAAGATTAAAGCTGCCATACTGGATTTGGGAAATAACCCACGCCCAAAGGGGTGACTTGTCCGGTTTTTAGGATAAGACCTAATCTGGGCATTAACGAAGTTACAAATTTCGCCGAGCGGAGGACGTCATGTTTTAATATCATCCGTTGACACTGAAAGTAAAAACACTAATTGTCAGTCAAACTACCGCCCCCGCATTTAAGCTAATGTATTGTTATACAATGTAATATTAAATTTCTTTTAAATAAGAATCAATTGCTTTAAAGACGTCATGGTTTGGCTCAAAAACATTCCTAAAGATCTCTTTAGATTTTTCAAAGTTCACTTTTGAATTTTCAAAGTCTTCACTATCATATTGAATAACAGCTATATAGAAATGTAAATTAGCATAAACCTTATTATCATTTTCAAACTCAGTTTTCAAAGATTCAAAAAATTCAATTAATTCATTTTGCTTTTCATTTTTCCAATAATCTTCCATTAGATTTTGATAAATAATTGGATTTCCCGGTGCTAATAAGAAAAAGTCTTTTGTTCTTTTTTTATAGACTTCGTCATTCAAGTAGATCTCAATTGATAATAATGGCTTTAAAGTATAGTAATTGTTTGGGTCAATTTCATTTGAAATTCTATAATATTCCAGAGACTTTTCATACTGTTCAAGTTCTGAGTAACATACGGCAACTATTCTTGCCGCATCAGCTTTTTCAGCTGGATTTTCATAAAGTTCAAGAGCCTTCTTAGCGCTCTCTATAGCATTTTCATGGTCATTTAGAGACAAATATGCATATGCCAAATTATAATGACTTGTCGGATATTCAGGTTTAAGATTTATAGCTTCTTTAAAATATTTTAATGATTCTTGATATTTTTGAGTATATAAAAGACCATAACCAATTCCATATAATGACCAGTCATCATACACTCCATTTTCATACGCCAATTTGTAATTTTCAACAAATAAATTTATCAAAGTAGAATCTGGTTTTAACCAATTACCACCATATTTCAAATGAACTTCGTGATAATAAAAACCAAGTTCTTTGTATAATCTAAAATCATTTGGGTGCTTATCAATCAAATTGTTTAAGATTGTATCCGGCGGAAACTTAAACATGGAAAAACCACCTTCACTACCCCGAACTTCATATATATTTTGTTCAGCTTCCAAATCTGTAACCGCAAAAAGCTGGTGCATGATGCTTGAAACAAAGTAATTTAAAAACAAATCAACTTTCTCAATTACAATATCTGGATTCTCATTGTTTGGATCAGCATCATTCAATACCTTTAGAGCTAATTCATATTTCTTGTTTTCAATAAGTTTTTGAGCTTCTTGAATTGATTCTTCTTGAGCAATTGTCAATAAACTACTCAAGACGAAAATTAATGTAAATAGCTTTTTCATAGCGTTTTAATATTATGTTGTAACGGTTGGTGTATGAAGCATTGGGCATTTCGAAACACTTCACTTTCAGTTTACCGTAAATTTTATTTATTGCTCTAAATTTCATTTTAACCACTTATTGCCCAATGATTTATACACTTTGTTACCGCCAGGTGTTGATTCATTTCAGTCATTTTATCTTTCAATTTGCTACTGTTTCTCTGTCTGCTTGTGGGGTGGGACAGGCATACTTATTGATCCCGAATTTTTCGGGATGCGGTTGGTTTTTCGCGCGACTTGGCAATATGTATGACTGTGAAGCGTTGGCTTTATTCATTCCCTTTTATTTTATATTCTCCACTTGGCTCTGCTGCCATATTTAATTTTTCTTCTGCTGCTCCAACTGTTACTTGTCCATTCATTAACATGGGTAAAAGCCAATCTCTAAGTTTTGTGAGTTGTTGGTTTTGTTTCTGATTATAATTAATCAAATTATAAGAATTGTCGAGTTGTTTATTTATTGATTTCAAAAGGTTAATTGATTTATCCTTTGGCAATGCTATTCTTAATTCAAGTATATCTGTTGGCGAAATTGATGGATATGCCGAAACTGAAAGTTCAGCAATTTTTTGCAATCTTTTAGTCACCCAATATGAGGTGATAAATGTGTATATCAAGTCATTACTTAAACCCTGTTCTTTTGAACTTAACTGTGCAAACCCTGTGGAGGCAATCATATTTTCATTTGGTTCTTTTATAATTCCGTAATGGCACTGATTGGGTCTAACTGTTGAATATAGAATGTCATTTTTTGTAACAATACGTTGTGCCCTGCTAGGAATCTTATCTGTCTCGCAATTTAGATTTTGCAGTGATGAAATATAATTTTGAGTCAAACTGCTTGTATCCAAATATTTAATTTGATTGTAATTATTGGATTTGGAAATTGAATTATAATTATGCTTCAAATAGTGTTTTAATTTTTTCACTTCCCACCCCTCAGGAATTTCCCTGTTCAATTTCTTATCATAAACCATTTTACCGCCTGAAGATTTGTAGGGTTTGCCTTGTTCGTTAGGGAAATCAAACTGCACAAACCAGTAATCGTAAAGCAATTTTGCCATTGCTTCCAATTCTTGGTTTATTTTGATGTTGAGTTCTATTTTGGCATCAAGGTCGGAAAGCACTTTGGCTATTTTTTTTTGCTCTTCAATCGGTTTATAAGGAAACTCTAACAACCTAAAATTTGTTGTCGCCTGAGCTAGTGCAGGCACACCAACGTGGTTTTTAAAAGATAGTAGCCGTTTTTGACCTTCTGAAGAATGAAAATAGTAAGTAAAAAATATTGGGTCAACTAAATTGCGTTTTAATGTAACTCTAAATTGACTTTGAGAAATTATATAATTGTCAAATTTTGAATTTTCTGGAATATAACTTATTTGACCTAATGTGCCTCGATGAGTTATAACTATGTCGCCTCTTTTAGTGTTTGCCTTTTTAAGTGATTTAGCCTTTGCTTCCGAAACATACTTGAAAGATTCTTCTGTTAATTTCACGCCTGTTACATTAGAACCATTCAGAACAGGTACACCATCAGCAATAAAATTATCTACTTTGATGTCTGAGCCAAAAGGTCCCATTGTAATCTCTTGTATTAAGTCTTTCATCAAGACCATTTTCCTACTCATACCTCAATTCTTTTAAATTATTTTGAATCTCAGCTTCGAGTGTTTTTCCTTCTTCAAAAAGATTGTTTATATTTTCTTCAAACCCTTTCAACTTGATTGTGAACTCATCGTTTGTAATATCCACATATTCAATTTTAACCTCAAAATACTGTCCTGCACTTAACGAATAGTTTTTTTCTTTTATTTCATTGTACTTAACCACTACCGAAAAATCTTCAATGGCTTTTTTGTTGTTGAAAGTGTCAATAATTTGTTGTTCTTCCTGAGTGGTTAAAACAGTTTTTTGGTTTTTCCCTTCTTTAACGGTTTGGCCCAAATTAGAAGCATCAATTAAGACCACAGCTTCTTTGTTGTTTTTATCCATAAACAAAATGGAAACATTGGTGCCGGTGGTGGCAAAAATATTGCTTGGCATACTTACTACGCCAGCCAACATTTTGCTTTCAACTAATTTTTCACGTATTTTTTTATCAATTCCGCTTTGTGCAGTTATGAAACCTGTTGGTACAACAACGGCAGCTTTTCCATTTTTGCTTAAAGAGAAAATAATGTGTTGCAAAAACAGTGAGTAAATCGCCATCTTGTCTTTGGCTTTGTTGGGCACTTTTGGAATGCCTGCAAAAAAACGAGAGTGGTTTTCTTTGCTGTCCAAATCATTACGGTAATCGGAAAAATCGAGTTTAAAAGGCGGATTGGAAACGATGTAATCGAATTTATCCAGTTCGCCGTTTTCGTCTTTGTGGTAGGCTTGCGAAATTGTATTTCCTTGAATGATATTTTGAATGGAATGAACGAGATTATTTAAAATCAAATTCAAACGCAAAAGGCTCGATGATTTTTGAGAAATATCCTGCGAATAAATGGTGCATTTGTCTTCGCCAATGGCGTGGGCAATATTCATCAATAAAGTTCCCGAACCCGCCGATGGGTCGTAAACGGTAACATTCTGAACGGGCTCGTTTACTAAAATGGCAGCCATAATTTTTGCCACTGCATGAGGCGTAAAATACTCGGCATATTTACCTCCGCTGTTCGTGTTGTAATCTTTAATCAGGTATTCAAAAATGGTGGCGTAAAAATCGAATTTCTGATTAAAAATATGCTCAAAACTTATGCCTACCAATTTATTGATAATGGCTTTTGCAAAAGCATCACGTTTTGAGCCGTCGCTTATGTATTCGGTTAAGCGGTCGAACAAAACCACTTTTGCGCCGCCATCGGTTTTTACAGAGAAAATATCGTTGTTGGTAATGGCAATATCCATTAATGTGTCGTCAAACAATTTGGCAAAATCGCTTTCGTTTTGTCTGCCAAATAATTCTGAAATAAAATGCTGTGGTTTTAGTTTTGCTGTGTCGGCGCCCAATTGCAGCAGCAACATTTCGTAATCATCTTCTGAATAAGCATTGATTTGCTTTTCCCAGTTTTCGGCATCTTTTAATTTACTGTCGAGCTTTTTAACCTCAAAAGCAAATTTGTCGTTCATGAATTTATACAGAAAAACCTGTGTAATTATTTTGAACTCGTTGCCATCGTTCCCCAAACCATAATTTGCACTGATACTTTTTAGGTTGTCAATCAGTGTTTTGGTTTTGTCTTTAAAATCTATATCTGTCATTTCTTATTTATCGTCTCCTTTTTTGAGCATTTTTTTTATTTCCTTGTCAAAATCAGAAATATAGTTTTTGTCCTGAATCACTCTGAATTTATCGTATTCACTTTCGGCATTTAATTTGGCTTCGAGCATACTAATTTTGCCTTTGTCTTTTAGCAAAGGATAATCGGCAAGTTCTAAAAACTGGACCAAAAATTTCTCCCAATCTTTCATATTCATTACGGTTCGGTTTCTTGCCCTGCTTTCTGCCAAATCGAGATACGAAGTAACAATTCTTTCGAGCATTTTGAGGTGCTCTTCGTTCAAATAGTTTTTAGCTACAACAACATCGCTTTTTAAAATTTTTCCGTCGGGAGCTTGTTTCCAGGTTTTTAATCCCATATAGATTTTTGTGGCATCCGCTTCGGTATAAATAATTTCGGCGGCTGTTTTACCCGTTATTGCCCAATGCAATTTGTTTTGAACCATTGCAAAAAAAAGTTTTGTAATGTCGGCTTTACTATCATAATCGGCAGAGAGAGAGTAGATGTCAGTAATTTTTTGGTATAGCCGTCTTTCGCTTAAACGAATTTCACGAATGCGCTCAAGCATCTCGTCAAAATAATCGATGCCGAAATGTTTAATTTGCTTTAAACGCTCATCGTCCATTGCAAAACCTTTGATAATGTATTCGTGTAAAATTTCGGTAGCCCACTTTCTAAACTCAATTGCCCGGTGCGAATTTACGCGATAACCCACTGCTGTAATTGCACGCAAATTATAATATTTCACCTCTTTTATTTGCGTTTTGCCTTCAATAGCGCCGTGTTGAGTGGTGTGTCGGAAATCCCGACATACCATATTTTCGTCTAATTCGCCATCTGAAAAAATCTTTTTCAGATGCTCGCTAATTGTTGAACGACCTTTTTCGAATAGGTCGGCAATGAGTTGTTGGGTAAGCCAAAGCGTTTCATCCTGAAAATAAACATCGATATTCACTTTTCCATCTTTTGTCTGAAATATGACAAAATTCTGATAGAGTTGTAAATCATCTTTTTTATTGTTGTTTTTAGATAGCTCTTCCATAAAATTCGTTCATGTATTCGTTTACCACCAAATTGTTAATGTACTTCGACGATTCCGTATTCAAATTAATATTGTTCTTGTTTTTGAATTGGTCGATAACCAAGCGCATCATTTGGCTTGAAAAATAATCTTCGTTTTGCAGCAATCTTGTGTTTTGCAAAACTTGTAAATCGGCATCACTTTTTACCAATTGCAAAGCTTCAAATAGTTGGCTTTCCTTTTTCGAAATTGTTCCCTTTTCAAGCAATCGTTTGTGAATACGTGCATATTTTGGGTCGCTGTTGTATTTGTCTTTTAGTAAATTATTTTGTCGATTGAGTTCTTTTACTTTTTCATAAATCAAAGTTAAAGCCCCAATGTTTTTTCTCATTTCGTCTTGCGTAATTTCATCCAAATTCTTTTTATCGAAAAGTCGTTTTAATTCTTCGTAGAGCGAAATAAATTCGGGGTCTTTTTTATCGAAATTACTTGCCAACGTTTCCCGTGTTTTTCGCAATGTATCTTTAAGCTGGTCGGCTAAAACCAATTCTTCTTCCGATATTTTTGTGAAATGAAAAAGTACATCTTCCAAGGCAACATTCAATAAATTGGTGTTGTCGATGTTGTTTTTTAGAGCCTCTTGCGTATTTAGCAAAGCCAAATGATTTTCGGTTTCCCGATAAAGCTGAGAAAGTTTTTTGAAATCCACTTTTTCAAGCAAATCGTAATGACCAAAAAGGCGAATCAGGTTGTACAAACTTTTAGCATTTCCCAAAACCTTTTTAATCAGGATTACTTTTTCTCTGTCCTGAATTTGGGTGATTTGTTGTGAAAATATTTCGGCATTTGAAGTGTCAAAATAGAAAAGAACTTCTTTGATTTCAGCTATTTCTTTTTCAATGTCTTCTTTCGATTTAAATAAGTTGGAATAGAATTCCATTTCGTCGCCCAATTCGGCTTGCAATTCATCGAAATAGGCTTTGTTAGTTGCGTCAAATTCTGCTCTGATGTCTGCAAAATCGACCACATAACCATATTTGAAATTTTTATACGTTCGGTTTACACGAGTTAGCGTTTGCAATAAATTGTGCCTTTTTATTACCCGACCAACGTATAGTTTTTTTAGTCGTTTAGCATCAAATCCAGTCAACAGCATATTGTAAACAAACAGAAAATCAATTTCGCCTTCTTTGAAATTCTCGACTAAATCTTTGCGTTGGTCTTTTGTCCCAATGTCGTGTAGAATAAGTGCAGCCGTTTTAACTTTGTAAGAGTTTTTCAGTTTGGCTTTGTATTTTCCTTTGGGTTCGGCAGCTTGAGGCAATTCTTCTTTCTGTTCAATTTCAGCGGAATACTTTTCATTGAAAATCTTAATCATTTCTTTTGCCTGGTCGGAACTGTCGCAAACAACCATTCCGCCAATTGTAGCATCAGAAAAAGTCAGTCGGCTTTTTTCGAAGTCGTCAACAATGTAATCAAGCATCGGCTCAACAAAACTTGAATGAGCAAAAACTTTCCGATTTTCAATATCGCCTTTTAGTACTTTAATTTTGTCCAAAGCATCTTTCAACACAATTTTGTAATCGCTTGCGATTTCTTCTCTAATTAAGCGTAGCGTGTAACCGTCGGCAATTGAAGCATTGTAATAATATTTGTGAATGTAATCCCCAAACAAATCTCGTGAATAATAATCCTTTGTAATTAGCGGCGTTCCTGTCAAACCAATTTTAATTGAATTGGGGTCGGATAGTGTCAAATTTGCCAAAAAACTTCCCTGCGGATTGTAACTGCGGTGAACCTCGTCTAAAAAGTAAATTCTTTGAATATTAATGTCGTAGTCTTGGGTTTTTACAACATTCGATTCCTCGCTGAATTTTTGAATATTAACAACTGTAATTTCAGGTTTTCCGGTGTTGTTATGAATTGCTGTTGTGGTTTTTATCGACTTTACAAAATCGGTTCTCGAATCAACAATGTGAACTTTCAAACCCCGACTTACAAATTCACGTTTTGCCTGAATCAACAAATCCAATCGGTCAACAATAAAATAGAATTTTGGAATCGTCTTTTTCTGTTGAAAATAATCTGTCAGATAACGAACATTGTAATACGCCAAAGCGGTTTTTCCGCTTCCTTGTGTATGCCAAATGATTCCTTTTTTAATGCCTGATTCCAATTTGTTTTCAATCGCTTTTGTCGCAAAGATTTGAGGATAACGCATAATGTGTTTCTCAATTCCTTTTTTCTCATCAACGTAAGCAATCGCATATTTTAAAATAAAAGCCAGTCGGTTTTTACAGAACAAAGCCGTGGAAACACGGTTTGTTGGCGTGTTTGTATTTTTGTTTGTCAGAAATTCTGGTGAGTTTTTAATAACCGCAAGATTGTTGTCTTTTAAAACAAAATTCTCCAAATTATCATCTTCATCCGCTAAAATTTTGGTCAGGTCGAGTTTTTCCTCTTCTCTGAAATAATTAAAAATCGGTTTTTTATACGATGGCGAAGCGTAAAAAGCACCTTGCAAAGGCTCAATGTCTTCGTTGTCGTATTCCATATTATTTGAGAACATCATCAATTGAGTGATATTCACAAATTTTCTGAATTTCTTGTTTTGAAAGCGTTTATTGATTCTTTCTCGTTCGGCAATTATTCCGTCTCGGTTGTTTGGTTTTTTAACTTCGATGAATGCCAAAGGCATTCCGTTTATTAAAAGAATTATGTCAGGTCTAAATTCTTCGTCACCATTTTTGTAAGTCAATTCAGTAACAACATTGAACGTGTTATTTTCAAAATTTTCAAAGTCAATGAGTTTTGTTCCCGATTCACTAATTAACTTTTCATAGAAAGCTTTTCCCAAATCTTCATTGTCAAGAAGCAGGGAAGTGTCAACCAATAAACGATTTGCTTTGTCCTCGTCAAAGTCAGGATTTATTTTGATTATTGATTCTTTGAAAATGTCGGTGAATATATTTGTGTCGGTGTCCCAAACAGCATTTTTCAGCGAAATGTAATTATAACCAAGTCTGCACAAATGCAATATTGAAGGTATTTTTACTCTTGAATCTTCGTTAAATTTTGTCATATTAATTCACTTTCAAATTGTCGGCACGGTGCGTTGGCAAGAAAACAGCTCTTTTGGTTTTTTTCGGGTCGGTCTTTTGTGTGTCGGCAAAAAACCAAAAGAGCTGTTTTGTGCTTTGGCTTGTCATTTTATATTTTTTCTCTAAAAGTAGCAAATTGTCTGCTGTTTCTGTCTTTTTACACTTGGCGGTAACGGTAAATTGTATGAGTAGTGGCAGATTGCGTGGCACTTTCCTGTCAAACCGCTACACAGTTTGAGCGGGCTACACAACTTGATTTTTAGTACTTTACCTGCCATTACTTATACAAAATGTTATGGGTATTACATTATTTTAATATTTCCTTCTACTTCGCGAGGTCTTTTACTTTTTAATAAAAAGCAGTGTGAATTGTCTTCTGCTATTGCAATATGATTTGTCTTATTGTTTTCATTTAAAATGTTTGGTTCTTTAATCAACCTTTTTTTCCAATTGGGAAACTGTTCTGCTGGTAAAAAATCCTCTGCAACTTGAGAAGGGGTTTTATCTAGTAGTTGGAAAACAAATTTTTTAAAATATTCTCTGTAATACTCATGATTAATGCAATATTCAATTTCCCGAAACTTGTCAAATAACCTGCGCTTAGTTGAATTACCAACATGCCAATATGACCACCAATAAGAGTAAAAATCATACTTTCCATCAACCTCAATAGAGAGCATTGCTCTTCGAATATCATTATTAAGGCTCTTCTCACTATCGAAGTATTCATTGATAATATTTGAGATTCTTTTAAATTGTTCTGCATCAAAATTTGATGGTGTGAAATCATACCCAATAGCATGGAATATGAAACTTACTTTGCCTCGAAGTAATTCATTGTCTTCTGCCTTAAATATGATATCTCTGTTTGAAGAATCATAACTAATCAATCTTGCTTTTTCTACCTCTTCCATTATTTGATCCTTGGCATACTGAGACTTAAGAGCAGGTTGCTCAGAAAGAAACTTATATATATTTTGGCTACCCTCCGATAACTCATTGACTAAATTAATAATTCCGTCAAAAGATTGAGGGCTTCGCACAATATCAGGGCGTGAGCCATCTTTATCTATGTCGGCTCTTGAGATGATGTTCCTTATTATGCGCATCCAATCTTCATATGAACCTTTATTCTCTTCTTTGTTTTTCAGGAAATAGACTGCCTCTGCAAAAAACAAGACTTTTTGAGTGTAAGTTGCACTATCTCGTTGAATAGTTGATGCAGTATTATCCTCATAAACTATCATAGAAAGGAAAGAACTTTTTGGAGTGTGTCTCCACATAGGAAATGGAAGACGATCATTACTGTAGTCTGTAAGAAACAATTTTTCGTGATATATATTGAATGTTGATACCAGAAAATCAAATGATCTTTTAGTCAAGTGGGAAGGTCTTACTTTACTTGGTTCTTCTTGGAGTTGATTTATTAGGTCTACACGTGTTTCTGTAGTATTAACTCTTTCTACAGATTGCATGATCATAGCAATGGCACTAATATATCTGATTTGAGCATCATCAACCGTGTTATTTTTTCTAAAAAATTCCCAGAAAAAATCTGTCCAATCATTATCAATTTTAACTCCAAAGCTATCCTTTAGGTCTATCTCATATTCCCAATTTTCATCATTAATTCTTTTTTGAAAACCTGCCTTAAAACTCTCGAAAGATGTCAATAACTTACCTCTTGCATTCATTTTAATATATAAGTCATCTGTTAAACCCATGTTCTCAAGTTCAACGAAGTAGAATTGAATCAGCGAGGAATTGAGTTTATCCCAGAGGTTATCTATTTCATAGAACTTTTCATGTATCGCGTCTATGCTCCTAAGCATTGCATCAATTGTTGGATCGTCTTTCCAAGATAAGAAGAACCAATTTTTATTAACTATTGTCTTGCTTAAAATCTGATCTTGGCTATATACCGAGATAGATTCACTTACCAAAACTTGGCAAAATTCTCGTGAAGAGATTCTAGTCTCATACGAGAATCTCTCAATAGCTTGAATAACCTCTTCCTTTGACAACAGCCCTTCTTTTGATGCAGCATACCAATGAAGCAGAAACAGGGTTGTGAGTCTTTGTTGTCCATCTAAGGGTTGAAGTTTTTCATCAACAATGCTTCCATAGATAAAATCAAGCTTTATTGGGTTGTTTTCCTTGATACAATTTAAAATTGCATTAAGAAAATTATCTCTTATCTCTTTTTGACTTTCTCGACCCTGGGCATAATCTCTTTGGATTATTGGTATCTGAATTTCATACTCATTTATGAGTTCAAGGAAATTGAGAATCCGCCCAGTATATTGATTTTGATTATTCATTTGTTGTTAAGTATTTGTTCAACACAGAAATTAAGTCCGTTTCATAGTTTTCTCGATCTTCCTCGGTCCAAAATGAAATCTTCGGTGGATATTCACTAAAGTATTTTAGAAATACATTTTTAGTGCAAATTGGAATAAAGACTCCTGATTTATCTCTATTGATTATTGTTTTTCTTTTGAGAGGAAAGACAGCATTTTTATAACCTCGATTAGTTTCAGAATCCAAAAGTGTAAGGTTAGAAATATCATTTATTGCATCATCACCAAGTTCTGAGTTAAAGTGGGTAACTATATCTTCAAAAAGCGGTTTAAAATCATCATCATTATTCACATTACATTTTTCGGCTCTTGCAAACAACTTTTTACCATCTTTTCGAGACACATCAATAAAAACTTTTGCATCGTTCAACCAGTGATCACGATTCTTATCTGGAATGGTATCTTTTATCGATGTAATGTGTTCAATATCCCAACTTTCGTTTTTAAATAGATTAAAAGGAAAATAAGCATTATCCTCCGGACTATTGAGCATTGTCAAAATATTGTATAGTAGAAGGGTTTTTCGTACCTCTTTTTTGTCAGGATATTGTAGGTTTTCAAGTGTTATATCTTTCATACAAGTTATAATCAATTCATCCAAATACTGACTAAACTCATTTTTTGAAAGGCTACTTGATTCTCTATATAATTGGTTAATAGATATTGCATTAACAGCCACTAAAAAACCTATTTTATGATACCATTCTCGCTTGTTGTACCATTCACTAAATCTTTGATAATATGCTTTAATGTTCTTCCAGTTCTTTTCAATTGTTTCTTGATTACTATTTCTGAATAGTTTAGAGAAATAACGAAATGTGGCATAAGGGTCAGTTTCATCTTTTTCTTTATTCATTAGGTTGAAAATAAACTCTATCCTATTTGTTTGAGCTTTATTGCCTGTAAGAAAATACCAAAACCTATCATTCTGTAAACCATGTTCAATATTATCCCATTCAGTTGCTATTTCAAGTTGTTTCAGTCTTAACTGTTCTGGGTTGGCACTTATAAAATTTGAGCTATTTAAAAACAATGCTTTTATTAACTCGCTATTAGTCAATGGAATTTTACCAATATTAATTCTGGTAAATATTGAAATTGGATTCTCGGTATGTGACTCATACCAAATAACTTTTGAGTTATATTTAAATTTTGAACCAAATTCTTGCTTATCAAAATTTACTTTTCGTTCTTCAAACCATTTCGCAATAGTTTGATAAGCTTGCGAAATGTGATAGAAGTCAACATTATGGTCACTCAATTTACTTTCATCAAGATTGTTGAGAAATTCAGTTGTACCCATTCGTGTTTGATAATCTATATTAAACAATTTTTCTCTACGACTTTCAATAAAGTCTTGATTTAGATAGTGAAGTATCAAATAAATAGTAGTTAACCTTTGTTGACCATCGATGACCTCAAATGAATTACTATTTGAATTTTGACTTTTTATAACGATTGGTTGAAGGCAGTACCATGTCTTGTTTTCAGTATTGTCAATAATCCGAGGTTTAAATTCATTAATATCATTCAACAAGTCGTTTACTTCTTTTCGTGTCCACTTGTATCCTCTCTGATATGAAGGAATTGAAAACGAGAATTGATTTAATTCACTGATAGTTTTTAGTTCAAGTATATTTTCCATTATTTTTAGTTATCTCTGTTCTTTTTGTATTACCCATAACGTGCATATACACGCAATTTCGTATATCTTCAGCATATTGATGTGGGTATCAACAAGAAATATTTTAGCTGACTTCCTCATCTGGTATGCTGTTTTTAATCTGCTCTACAAACTTATGAAAATATTTCAATTAACTGTGATATAAAGAATAGCCTAAATGGCTCCCGCTTCAACAGCTGCAAAAACCCGTAGAAAATTCCCGCTCCAGATTTTCTGTATATCGGCTTCGGAATAACCACGACGCAATAGTTCGCGTGTAATATTCACAATTTCAGTTACATCATAACAATCTGATAAAGCCCCGCCCCCATCAAAGTCGGTACCGATTCCAACGTAATCTATTCCTATCAAGTTGACGATATGGTCAACGTGATCAACTAAATCAGCAACTGAAGCCAGCACGGCCGGAAACTGCTGATCTGTTGCGTACCAAGCTTCGCGGGCCTGCTGCATTTGTTCATCGTCAAGGTCTTTAAAGCCGTTAAACTTCTGGCGCACAACAGCAAAAGCACTATCACGCACCGGATTTTCGGGCATGGTCTTCACATAACTGCTCAACACACACAACTGTGCCACGCCACCATTTTCTTTTAAGGCCAAAAGCATTTCGTCGGTCATATTTCGTGGATGATCGCAAATAGCGCGGGCGTTTGAATGCGAAGCAATTACAGGCTGTTCTGTAAGCGCTATCACATCAAAAAAGGCTGCATCAGAAATATGGCTTACGTCAACCATCATGCCCAGCCGGTTCATCTCGCGCACCACCTCCTCACCAAAAGGCGATAAGCCGCCATGCTCAGGGCCTTTTTCATCCGTTGAGGAATCGCAAATATCATTATTATACGAATGTGAAAGCGTAATATAACGTGCACCCCGATCGTATAAAGTTTCCACCATCCTGATGTCTTTGCCAACAGGATATCCGTTTTCAACGCCAATAAAAATGGCCAGTTTACCCTCCTTGTTAATGCGTTCGGCATCCTTGCTCGCCAAAGCCAGTGAGGCCATTTCGGGATAGGTTTTTAGCGCAAGGTCAATATCGTCAAAAATTTTCAGTGCCTGCTGTTTCGCTTTCAAATTGGAAGCTTCATCGCGATCGCCCTGGCCAATAAAAACCGCGAAAAATACCGCATCAAGCCCGCCTTCTTTCATGCGCGGGAAGTCAATTTTTCCGCCGCCATCGCGTGCATCATTTTTTATTCCAATATCAAAATTGCTGCGGCTCAGCCTCAAAGGCGTATCGGTATGGCTGTCGAGGGTTAATAATTGTTGGTGAAATTGGCTTACGTTGTCGGTGTTTTGTTGCGCCAAAAGCGAAAAGCTTGTCATAATGAAAAGCACAACTGCACCAAAATCTTTTATCTGCTGCATGGGATTTGATTTGAATCACAAAGCTAAACTTTTGTCGTTTGCAAAAAAACTAATTTCAGAAAAACGCTTGACATCTTTTTTTCTAAAAAAAATGATACTGCCAATCTTAATCGGCGGCCTGATTGAAATTATTGATTTACTTTTGGAGACAGGAAAAATTAATGAATTTTTCGTGTTAACATCATTGAATTTATGGCATCTAAAATAAACCGGAAGAACAGCGTTTTTAAGCTTTTATTAATGCTTGCCGTTTTTGCAGCCTGCAACTCCAAAATTGACAACACTGACAACACTATGAATATTAATGAACAAAATAAAACCCCGGAACAACCAAAGCTAACCAACGATTCCACGCCCAAAGTAACCGGAATTGGCGGCATTTTCTTTTTCTCTGACGATCCCGAAAAGACAAAAGCATGGTATGCTGAAAACCTGGGGCTGGAAACCAATGAGTGGGGCTCGAGTTTCGAGTTCAGGAATGCCCACCGGCCCAATGAGATTAACTATCTTCAGTGGAGTCCTTTCAGCAATGGAAGTGAGTATTTCGCGCCCTCGAAAAAAGAATTTATGGTCAACTACCGGGTGCAGAATATTGAAGGGCTGGTTGAACAGTTAAAAGCCAACAAGGTAAAAATCCTCGATGAGATTGAAAGCTTCGAGTATGGCAAGTTTGTCCATATCATGGATGCCGATGGCAACAAAATAGAGCTGTGGGAACCGGTTGACAGCGTTTTCACGGCAATGGGCGGAAAGACGACAAAATAAACACTAAATCCCAAAACCCGTAGATATGATTAAAAAAATAGCCTTTATTTCAGGAGCATTTTTTGGCTCTATTAGCGTATTATCGGTCTTGTTCAAACTGCTGCACTACCAAGGTGCTACGGTTTTGTTGATTGTCGGTCTTGCCGGAATTGCACTTGTTTTTATTCCATTTTACGCGAAGTACAGCTACGATAAAACGAAATAAATTTCTGACGACGAAGTCGCAGACTTCGCCGAGCAGCACGTTCTTCTGCGAATAGTCAAAACCACCGCTCGGCATAGTTTATACGGTTGGTGTATGAAGCGTTGGGCATTTCGAAACACTTCACTTTCAGTTTACCGTAAATTTTATTTATTGCTCTAAATTTCATTTTAACCACTTATTGCCCAATGATTTATACACTTTGCTGTGCTTTCGTGCTTTATTTCAGACATTTTGGTAACATTTCCAAAAATCTGATACATTTATCGTAATTCAGTTCATAAAAATTAAGCCCGAGATTGATTGTTTCATAATAATAAGCTTGGTGCTTCTTATAAAATTCTTCAGATGGCAGTTTCCAAAAATCCCGTCCTAATTTCATGGCAACAAACCATTTCTCAATTAACCTTGCAGCTCTTCCATTTCCGTCTCTAAATGGGTGTATATGTGCAAATCGCAGATGAATCAATGAAGCATAATAAAAAACTTCTATTTCGTTAAGGTCAGAGGAAATTAGTTCAGTTATGTCTTGGAAAAACACTTTCATCTCTTTCTCTACAAATTCTGGTTCAACAGCCATATATACTAATCCTGATTTCCCAAAAACTCCAACCTGTTCGATTCTATATTTTCCTCTTTTGCTTCTTATCAACAAAGTGTCTGAAAATATTTTATGACAATTCAATAGATTTTTCTCATTCAGCTTATTGTTCTGTGCAAATCCGTATGCTTCAATTAAATCCTCTATTTCTTCAATTTCCTTTCCTACCTTGAACTTGTCCTTGTTCATTTCATAATTCATGTAAGAGTTCAAATCGATACTATTTCCTTCAATATTTAATGAATAAACAGCTGAAGATTTTGTCAAATACTCAAATCCACCACGATTTTCCGAAAAATCAAAATCTTTAATCAATTTAGAAATTTCATTTCCAATTAGATCCTTATATGTGTCAAAATATTTTCTTTCAGTTATTCTCATTAAATCAAATTAAATTTAGCACAAATATACTCATTTTTAATGCCAATTCCTTTTGCCACTGCGTCTTCGGAGCATGAAGCACAACTACGTCGTATAAAATTAAAAATGTATAATATACTCGCTGTCTTTAAAACGCCTGCTTTGTATCGTATCTAACGACGAAGCCGCAGACTTCGCCGAGCAGCACGTTCTTCTACGAATAGTCAAAACTGCTGCCATCCAAAAACTCACGCAGTATGGAGGTAGGCGGTATTTCCTTTTCGTCAATAGGAATCACATAAGAGAGGAATTTTAACAGCCGTTGGGCTTCCGAATATTCGCGCGCGATAGGAGGCACTTCTTTTAACAACGGCTCGGCATAGCGGCGCAACACGCCAAGCTCATACACCAAGGCAGTGTTAAACATCACATCAGCTTCTTCCTGATAAGGGAAAATATGCTTTTCTTCGCCAAGCCGCACGCTGGGCCAGCGGCGCATGGTATCGAGTGCCGAATAGCCCCGATACCTGCTATCGCGCACTATCCGTCTGATTAAGCGGTTCTCATTGGTGGGGATATTGTTATTGGAGTCGATACGAATTGATGTAAGAGCGGACACATACACCTTCATCATGCGTTTTGCCAAAATAGACTTCGATATCAGCGGGTTCAATGCGTGAATACCCTCAATCACCAAGATGGCGTTATCTTCCAGCTTGAGTTTTGTGCCATCAAAAAAGCGTTTGCCATCGACAAAAGAAAATTTAGGCAAATCAATCTCTTTTCCTGCAAACAGATCATTCAGGTTAGCATTTAAAAGCTCAACGTCAATGGCGTTGGGGCTTTCAAAATCATAATCTCCATTAGCATCAAGCGGGGTGTGTTCGCGATCCACAAAATAATTATCCATAGAAATCACAATGGGTTTATAACCCAGCACCCACAATTGAACCGACAAACGTTTTGCGAAAGTGGTCTTTCCCGATGAGGATGGTCCTGACACAAAAACTACTTTCACCTCTTTTCTGTGCTGAACCATATCGGCAATCTGAGCCACTTTTTTCTCCTGCAAAGCTTCCGCAACCTTAATGATACCACCGGATTTATCAGTCAAAACCAACTGATTCAACTGGCCTATATGTGGCACACCGACAATTTCGAGCCAATCTTTATATTCTTTGAAAATCTCGAACAACTTGGGCTGATCCACCACTTTAACCAGTTGATTTGGATTGTGCTTTTCGGGCATCACCAATAACATTCCTTTGTAGTATTCCTCCAGTCCAAAATTATTCAGGTAAGCCGTGGAAGGCACTAAATATCCGTAAAAATAGTTGACCACATCATCCAGCCTGTATACCGAACTGTAAAACTGACGCCGGGTACGCATCAGCGTACATTTATCTTCGAGATTGAAACTTTCAAAAATTTTAAGCGCCTCATCTGTTCTGATTTCATCCCTTTCAAAAGGGATATCCTGCGCGATAATCTCCGTCATACGGTGCCGCAGACGCGCTACTATTTCGGGTAAAGGGCCTGGTTTTTTATGGTTAGTTACCTCACAATACAAACCACCGGAAACCGAGTGCTGAACTTTTAGTTTATGATCAGGATATAGGTCATGCGCTGCCTTGAATAAGACCATGGAGAGAGAGCGCAGATACATACGCTGTCCGTCATTATGCGGAAAGCCAATAAAGAAGACCGTTTTTGGCTTATACACCATATAAGTCAACTCCTTCAGAGAATTATTGACCATAGCACCCAGAATGGGAAATCCCAGGTCAACATTCTGATCGGCAGCAATTTCAGCAAGCGTGGTACCGAAAGGATAATTCTTTTCGGTATGCGTGTTTTCACAGTAAATAGCGTAAGTACGAAGCATGCAGCAAAAATTAATTTACATTATACAAAACGTGAGATGCCCTTGCGACAAACGAATGGGCTGAATTATCTGCAAAGTAAGGTTTTTTTTGGATATGTAGTACCATTACATAATGCTGAGTTAGCTGTAATAGAAAAAATGAGTCCTGATGAGGCTATAAACTCAAGCAATGAAGTTGTATCAAAGCAGAAAACAAGCGTTCCAATGGCACACTATTTTGGTTTAATTTCAGAACTCCTGACCTTTCGTGAACTATATTGTCGCACAAATAAAGTTTTTAAGGACAAATCGGGCTTTAGCCCTGCCAACATTTTCCGTTATGGTGTCGAACCTACGGAGCTCTATTTTCGTATTCTATATCCTTTTCTATAAAGATTACGCCTCTCTGAAGCTTGAAATGAAGTAAATACACAAAACATCACTCACCAAAAAACCAAAGCCCAGCTCACAACGGGTCAGGAGCGGAGGCCTCGTGTGTGCGGCGAGCGTGCGCTTGGCCTGGGCGATGAAAAACAGCAGGAAAACATGCAAGGCAGCCCAAAAGGCTGTTAGTATAATGCAATGCCCACAAAAAGTTTGAATAGAAACTTAATACCCGAAAATATTTTCAAAGCACAGCATATAAAGGCATTGCGTTATACCCAACCTTGCATAGTTTTCCGCTGTTTTTTAGCGCGTGGGAGGATAGCTTCGCACACACTTGATTTTTGCTAGCTTTTCATCAAGGAAAAGCGAAATAATATCTTCAGCAAGACCTGGTAAATTTTTATCAACGACAATTGTATTTTACGAATAAAAACTGTTAGCAAACTGATTATCTGATAATGGGTCAGGATATCTGAATTTTTCATTTTCGTGAAAGAAAAATTGGATTTATTCTGTAGCCATTAGGCTTTGAATTTTAGCGTTTTAATCTCTCTAAAACTAAATCTCGGAACTGAAAACCAGACTTTAGGAGATAGAGTTCAAATGTCTTTAGTGCAAAGTTTTCAAATTCATGCTCGCAACTTCACGAATTTGATAAAGCCCACCAATTGTTGATTCTTACTTTTACAAAATCGACAAAACAAACAATGGCTTTCGTCAAAACCTTATCCATGAAAAAATCCCGGATTTTATTGCTAAAACCCGGGATTATTCTGTTAAACAAAATCAGGAAATCATTACTCGTTCAGTACTATATCGTATTTGGCTTCTCTTTCTTCGGCCTTTTTCTTCCAAACGGGAACAATCTCTTTCAGGAATTTATCTTTTTCTGCTTGCAGCTTTTCCATCGGCAAGCCAATGTACTCCTGTGCTTTAGCTTTGGTGGAGATATCAGGATAAGCCACTTCCATATTCACGCCCTGGCTGGCCAAAAGGCGCGCCAGTTTGATACGTGCATTTTGTGATTCATTGACTGATTTACCCAAAACTCTCAGGCTTTCAACAGGTGAATGGAAAGAACCACCATGTGAGGCAGCCACATAATCCCAGTACCATTGGCCTACGCGGATATCATATAGAATATCTTTCATCTGACTTTCGGTTGCCCCATTTTCCCAGGCCAATCCTGCCTCTACATGGGCGCGTGTAAGCAGCTTCTCGGCTTGCTTTCTGAGCTCAGCCACTTTATTCTGACGGTCGTAAACATTTTGCATCAGCGTTCCTTCGCTTTCGCGATGGCAGGTCTGGCACGCCTGTGAGATATATTTCAATGGTGTTGTAACGTGGTGGTTTGAGTATTTCAGTCCGCCTTCGCTAACATACGGCATATGGCAATCGGCGCAGGAGACACCACGCTCTGCATGAATTCCTGTAGAATACACTTCATAATCAGGATGCTGTGCTTTGAGCATTGGTGCTTTGGAAATGCTGTGTGTCCAATCAGTAAAGCCCATATCGTCATAATATTTCAACATATCTTCAGGCTGGTATCCGTTAACCCAAGGAAAAGTAAGGTAGTTAGGACGATTTTCTTTATCCTCATTATTGAAATAATATTCAACGTGGCACTGAGCACAAACCAGCGATCTCATTTCCTGGTGGGTTGCTTGTGTAATATCTTTGCCACGGGCTTCAAAAGCCTCAATAAGTGCCGGGCGCGAAATAGCCAGATCCATTGTTTCCGGGTTATGGCAATCGGCACAGCCAATAGAATTGGTGATTTCAACGCCATGTTTTGCCCATTTCCCTTTATAAAACTCGGCCGGACCCCCTAAGCTATTCATCAAACGTGGCACATCAGGCCCTTTGCAAGTCCAGCAGGTGCTTGGCATTCCGCCTTCATCCGGCGCTAATGGACCTTCGGTTCTGAGGCTATTGACTAAGTCATCTATAGCATAAGAGTGACCTCTGCCCTGGTTATAATCTTTTGCAAAGGCGTAGCCTGCCCACATCACAATCATCTCGGGGTTTTCAGCTAGCACATCGCGCATGGCGTTACCTCCGTGCGGCGTACGAAAATCGGTTTGCTGTGTTTTGCGGTATGATTCGTATTCCTTGGGATAGTTTTTGCCCCAAACCTCATTGCGTGGTTCAAATTCATTGAGTTTCACTTTGGGTTTATAAGCAAAAATTGCTTCTGCCCTTCTCTCGGTGATAGAGGAAACCAGCAAGCCAAGTAAAAACACAACGGCCAGCGTTACGATAAACAGCGTCCAGTTAACCCAAGGGCTTCTCTTTTTTGTATTCATAGTATTCATTGTTTTGGTTCAAATTTATTTTTGGTTCATCATATTATTAAGCCAGGCCGGAACGGGCGAAGGCAACATAGGTACACGTGCATAAGGGGTGCTCGAAAGGCTTTTCACCCTTCCGTGAGGCACTTCACGATGGCATTCCCAGCAAAGGCGGTCTTCAAATTTATGGTGGTAAAGATCGGTCTGTACCAGTAATTTTGAATCGGAAATCAGTTCGCTGTGGCAGCGAATACAGTTTTCCTGAACCACACCGATTCCTGCCTTTTTGATAAAGATATTTTGTGGTTCAAGCCTTAAAGTAAACATGGTGGCGTGGCGTGCGCCGTCCATTGCCTTGAAATAATAACTTCGAAAAATATTGTCCTGCGGCACATGGCAGTCGTTGCAGCTGGTATGTTCGCGGTGAGAGCTGTGTTGCCAGGTAGCATATTGCGGTGCCATAATATGACAGTTCACGCAGGTTTCGGGAGCCTCAGACAGGTAGGAATAGGCTTTGCTCGCATAAAAAGCATAGAACCCCAGTCCCACGATGGCTCCCATCATTATGCTGACAGCGACGCGCCACTGTGGAGGAGGAATAAGTCGATGGATAAACCGCTTCATAGTATAATTGGATGTTAGTACTCTATTTCAGTAATTGAGTAATTAAATTACATTATGGTACAAATATAATTATACGTAAAGTTATGGGCAAGCAAAATCGTACGGCACGCCTAGTTTAAAACTAGTCTAAATAACTCTCTTCCTCCGATACTTTTTCAGCCAGCGAATAAGCCCCGCCACCAAAATCAATAACACAGCGCTACCGAAAAGCGGGATAATAAGGATATAAAAATCGCCAATCATCCCCTGGAAAATCCTACCGGTATGTATTTCGAGGGCAAAATTCCAAAGCGGCATAGGCTCATTGGAAATTGCTGCCGGCATGGGGATATCATGTTCTATCAGTCCTTTATTATACTCGAAAATGAGGTTATGATTGGGCAAACGAATCAAGCCGGAAATGAGGTAATCACCCAAAGGTGACCCGGCTGATGATTTTTCTTTTGGTAGTTCTCCGCTTATCATATCACGCACATAACCAGACTCAGGCTGCCAGAAAAATAAACCATTAAAAGAGCCAACAACAAATATCTCGGCTTCTAACTGTTCAAAAACATTGATGCCCATCACCGACAAAGGCGGCTGCTTTTGAAAGGGCACAAGACTCCCTGAAAAATCCGCTTGCGCCTTGTATAAACCTTCATTAGATCCGATAAGCCAATAATTTCCGGCTTCATTCCAATGAATCATCCGCAACTTGTCATGCCATGGATTGGGATTGTTTAAGCTAGAGAACGGTATTTTACCCACTTTTGATTCGGCAATAGCTATGAGTAAGGGCGGGCGCAGGAAAATGCCGGTAAGCGTATTGAAAATCAGAAAGCCAACAATCCATATCCCGATTTTATTGTGCCATTTCTGGTTAAACTTCAACTGATTCAGCCAGGTTTTTGTCGGCCTCGACTTCCTTTTACGCTTCCTGATCCATTTGGGATAAAAGAAGTAAATATATCCGCTCACCACCAAAAATATCAATAGCAGGCCCAACAAATCAACGAAAAGCACGCCAAGCTTGCCGTAGATTTCGCCGCTGTGTAGCACCCAAAGTGTGCGAAAAAGCGAGGCGCGACCATCATCATTAACCGCACGTGGTAGTTCAAAACGAGCATATTCGGGAGCGTCATAACGGTCATCGGCAATAATTACCTCGGAGCGGCTAAGAAACACTACTTTTTCTCCACGAGCCGTGATATCCACAATCCTTTCGTCAGGCAAATCGAATGGGATATGTTCCCATTTATGTTGCTGCACATCAAAGCGATACAAGCCAGATTGCGTTCCGGCAAAAAGAATTCCGGCCTTAGTTTTGAAAAGCTTATTGATTTTGCGGCTATCGGCTCCGGCCTTAAAACCTAAATCAAATTTTTGATAGCTGGTAAAAGTCGTATCGGTAAGCCAGATTCCGGCATTACCATACATAAGCAGGCTGTCGGCTCCCAATCGCAGACCGCCGCGAATAGAAGCGTTATTCCAGTTTTTGTACTGATAAACTTCGGGCAGCCAATTTCGGCTTACATCAACAGCACTCACCAGCGGGCGGTGGTTTAAAACGATTCCGGAAAGCGCCCAAAGGAGTATAAAAACACCCAAAACGAGCGAAAACCACTTATGAATCCATTTCCATTTTCTCATCAAACAGTCTGGTTTTAGGTCATTTTCACCTTTTCTGAATAAACATTATTATCCAAAACCAAGCGAGTTATAAAGCCTATTTCAATCAGTTAGTAACTAATTCCGGCAGCTTTGATATTTGTAGGATCGAAGGCATGACAAGGCGTAACGGCATACACCATATCGCAATGCGGACAGTGTGATTCAAAACAGTCCATTTCAAAATCCTTACCACAGTTTTCGCAGGCAATCTCAAAAGCCATCGGCATCATCTGCTGGTCGAAGCCCATTTGCCGCACTTTGTCGGCAACCATTTTTCCATTTTCGAAGCTGGCGGAGCAGCCGTCATGTGACATCATAAATTCAATATTTGTAGTAAAAGTAATTTGGTTATTCTGCTAAAATTTCGCCCTGCCGCAAACTCATCCTGAGCAGTTGCAGTTTTTGGTCGGCCTTTTCAAGCTCGGCAAGCATGGCTTTTTCGGCTTCACTGGTTTGGATAACTTTGTAGATTCCACCATTTTTTATCACGATGCGCTGATCGGCCATCAAGGCTAAAATAGGATCGTGGGTAGCCATCAACACGATTTTATCTTCTCCGGTGAGGATTTTTAGTGCCTTTTTGCGGTCGATACCTGCATTTTCAATTTCGTCAATCAAAACCACCGGCGACTGACTTAGCAAGGCGGTATCGGCAATCATTAAAGCGCGTGATTGCCCGCCGCTAAGCGAAGTAATCGGCATGTAGCGTTCAAATTTTTCGCCTACTAATTCGTTGGCAGCATCAATAATACGTCTAATCAGCTCATCGGAATTGGCGACCATACGGCTTTTAGCATGCAGTTCCAAAAACTCAATCACACTCAAATCCATCACAAAATTCATGTTCTGCGAAAGTTGAGCAACCAGTTTTTTATTGCCTGAAAAACGCCAGCTTGTATCGGGCTTTTCATTATTGATCAGCACCCTACGCATCGTTGGCGTATCGGCCTGCGCAACCCATTCAATATCTGCCAACAGCCGGCTTTTCCCCGATCCCGTTGGCCCTACAATACTTGTGATGGTTTGGGTTTTAAAAATCAGCTCAGAAAAAGTCTCCGCCTCGCCGCTTTTATTTTGGCCGGGCAAAACCATCAAGGTTTCCACTGCTTTATCCTTTTTGCCCATAAAAGTTTCCATCTGGCTGATAAAATCACTCAGTTGACCAATAAAATCAGCCTTATCAAAGGCATAATCTTCCTGCTGTTCTTCATCGACTTGTTCTAAAAGCAGGCCAAGTTTCTGTTGTTGATCCAGCTTCAAAATCCAGCTTTGACCGGCAAAAAATGCTTCTAAAAATGGATAAATATTTAGCAATTCTTTCGGACTGTATCTCAGTATTTCCTGTTGGTTCATGCTTTTTCGTCTAGATTAATTTTGCGTACATTTCCCATCTGATATGATTCGCCAATGCGGGTTTCGCCCAGGCAATACGAACAAAGTGCCGAAGGCATTGAAAATCTCAATTTGCGTCCTTTTAAAGTATCTATTTTTATTTTTTCATCATAAAGCAAGGTACTGAACTCGTAAGCACCCTGTCCGGTTAATCCATTGATATGCATAATTATAGCACCAGGATTTACGGCATAAACGCCGGCAGCAAACACTTCGCGTTCGGCTTGCGAAACAATATCGCCTTTGGTTATGACCACGATGTCGGCCATGCGCAACATAGGCCCGATTTTTTTGGGCGTATTGATGCCGCTAAGGTTGTCGATTACGCATACCGCTTTGATTTCCTTGATATAAGGAGAGCAGCGGTTGCATAAGCCGGCACTTTCGGAAACAAGCAGGTCAAAGCCTTCCTTGATGCCCCAATCGGTAACGGCTTCGATATTGGAAACAAAATAATGGTCGGGGCACAAACTGCCTGAAAGTCCTTTTTTCACAGGGATCCCGGCTTTTTCATAGGCCAGGTCATCATCGGTATGTAGGCAGTCGAATTTTACTGCACCTACTTTTACACCTCTTTTCATCAGGTTTTCGGCTGCCTTAATAGTTACCGCAGTTTTGCCGGATGAAGGTGGGCCGGATATCGTTACTAAGTTCATGATTTTACCGTTTTTAGGTTGTGCGCATCATTGAATAATTTATCACAATTTTTAAATTCCTGATCAAGGTTGTGGGTGTCAATATAATCCCAACCCAGCCACATATAAGCATTTTCTTTGGGGACTTTATTGTCGATATCAGGATTTAGAGAAGGGAAAAGCCCTTGATGCGAAAGGATTTCAGCCAGCTTCATCGAACCTAAAAAGTCGGCCAGCTTTTCCATCTGCGAAAAGCGATTGGCTTTCCCGATGGCAAAAATCGGGCTGATAATGGCACCGTCTTTGGGCCAGACAGCCTGCATTACGCCTCCGGACTTGGCCATCTTGGTAAAGAAATAGGGCATAATAGTTATTGCCGGTTTTTGGTTTTTACTGCGGTCAGATTTCAGCATTTGCGCGGGATGCAAGCTTTGTTGCATATTTTTCCCCAAAGCCGTGATGGCTTCCGTTCCATAGCGCTGACTCAAAGTGAGCAAAATCGCGTTAAACAAATCGAAGTCAGAAACAGGCAGGCTTATGCTGTTAGCGAAAACGGGATCGAGCAGGTCTTCCCAGCTTTGTGGCATCGGCCTGTCGCCAATAATTTGAGTGTTCACCAAAAACACCGCTGGCACAACAGCGATAATACCATAGCGACTTTTTGGATCTTTCAGGCGCAGGCTATCATGATCAAAGTCGCTGTTAATCTGTTTCCAGGGCAGTGGATCAGCATATTCACCGCTTTTGATGAAGCGCCCAAAATAGCTATCCTCAAAAAACATATCGAAGCCGGCAGAAATATAAATATCATCCAGCCTATCGATTTTTTCTGCCGACAAAATCTCGTCTTTGATCCAGTCCAAACCCATTGAAGCCGCTTTTAGCTGTGCTTTAATATGGATGTCTTCGGTATTGTTTTCAATAAATTCATCCAGAGCTTCCTGCAACGGCAAACGCACAGGGCAAGGCAGCAAGCCTTTGATATTTATTTTTTTTGAAGAATCAACAGCTGCGTTATTGCCGTTTGTGCCTTCGATTGCCTGATTTAGCAATTCAGCGAAGGCGGCTTCATCAATATTCCGCATTGCAAGTGCTATATTGAGCCTCAGTGCTTTGCCAAGCGTAGCACGTTTTTGCTCGTCGGCTAATTGTTCGAAACCCTGCTCCACGAATACCTTAATAGTTTGTGGATGTTTTTCGGTGATCTCAAACAAGCTGTCTTCTGCTTTAAAATAGGCCATTTATCTATATTTTCAGCAAAATTAATACTTATTTAGGTATTTATATACTTGTTTTCTTATTAAAAAGCATTCTAAATATAAAGTCTTATTATTGAACTAATTCCAATACTATTTAGAATAGAAAGCTCGAAAAGCACTGTTATCACTAAATTAGCAGCTGTTTTATTTCAGGGATTTTTTGAAGCCCGGAAGCATAACCAATATCAAATATTTCATTGGCTTTTTCAAAGTCAAAGGTGTGATAATCCTTCATTTTTTCTGAGGAAATATATACCGTGCAGGCTTTTATTTGGTCGTGCATGGCGTAGTTGGCAGCAATGCGTAATGTGCGCTCAATAACGGGCATCAAGCTGCTGTAATCCAAGTCATTTTCTGCCAAGTAATTACAATCCAAACCGATTATCGGACGGCCTTTTTTTTCTAAACATTTGGCGGGCATATTTATGGTTAAGCCACCATCTAAATAATAATGATTTCCGATTTTAACCGGAACAAAAATAATTGGAATAGAAGCAGATGCTGCCACAGCATCCAATAAATTTCCACTTGAAATCAGTTCATTTTTCCCGGTATTGATATTGGTAACTGAAACGGTGAGCGGAATAATCAGCTGATCGAAATTATCAACGCCGGTAGTAATAAAAAGCTGCTCTCGCATAACCGCCATCGAACCAATTCCGCCTTTGAGGCCTAACCAGCTCCGGAAGTGCATCAGGTTAGGTGTTTTGATGGCTTTTAGCATATCGCGCGGACTAACACCGGCGGCATAAAAAGCCCCGACGATAGCGCCCATGCTGGCACCGGCAATCGCCTCGGGTTTTAGCTTTGCCTCATCGAGTGCCTGTAAAAATCCGGCGTGAAAGATGCCGCGTGCACCTCCTCCACTTAACGAAAGCGCGAAATTGTTGTAAGGTTTTGTCATTTTTTCTAACTCTTTCTTCTAATTTCTTTTATAACTTTTCTTCTAATTGTTCTTTTAATAACTCATTTAATTAAAAGTGTTAATTAAAATCTATTTAGTATTTAATTCACTGACCATCAAAACGTTTATTAATTCCTCTCTTAATTCCTCTCTTAATTCCTCTCTTAATTCTTCTCTTAACTCCTCTCTTAACTCCTCTCTTAATACATCTCTAATTATTTTCATTTACAATTGTCCATTGTGATTTACTATATGAACCAATATTACGAATCTTACCTTTCATTCTAAGTTCTGAAAGCAAGTTCCCAATCTTGTTCTTCTTCTGTTTATCATCCATCCAATCCGGCAACTTTTTCCAAAGTAATTCATCTACATCAGCTCTTTCCAAAAGCCCATGTTCTCTAATAGCTTTTCGTATCAAGTCCAAATAATAGCCCTTGTCAAAAGCTTTGTTTTTAGAATAAGATGCCTTTTGTCCGGTTTTTTGTGCAACTTTGATACCTATATAATAGTTGGGTTTTCTACCTTCAATAAGTTTTTTAGATTTAAGCAGTTTTTCTTCGAAAGCTGTCAGGGGTTGTTTTTTCTGTACCTTATCCAACATAATAATTTCTTCCAAAGCCAAATCCTTATTCCTGGCCAATAATCGAGCATAGTCCATATCCAAAACTTTCCCCGATATAGTTACTTTAACTTTTCCTCCACTTAAATCATAATCAGGCATTGGGAAAAAGCGTTCTCTTTGAAAATTGAATATCTTTCTAATACCACCTCCGGCAGTGTCAACCATTTTAAGATTAAACATAGCAGATGCTAAAAAACGATTACGGTAATGTTCTTCAGGAGCATCTTCTTTAACTACTTTTTCCACGCTCCCCGGGATAAAACTCCCCAAATTGGTAAACATCAATTGGTCGTCCATTTCAACCACGTTAATCCTACCGTGTTTTGTGTAATCCTGATGGGCAATGCAATTATTAATTGCTTCACGTATTGAATATGGTTCATATTGATTTACTTCTTCCGGGAATAAAGTTCCATCTTTAATATAGCGATATTTAAGGTTTCGGATTTTAGCATATATTTTATCAACTGCCAGCAAAATAGGGCAGCTTTCAATCAAATAGTCTTTATCATTTCCGTTTAAATCTTTTAGTAGCCATCTTATTTTTGCTTCGGCTGGATTTATAAAATGTTCCGATTCTTCTTTGCCTAAAAGCAAAATGGCAGTTCTTGTAATCTTTCCCTTAATTGTGATTTTTACTTTGTTCAGAAATCTAGCATCATCCCATCGGTCAACTTCTGCTGCTTTTTCAGGAAATTTATTTTTAAAATTAGCTCGGGCTACTCTTATTGCTTCTTCATCCAAATCTTCCATGCCTGCACCAGAAACAATTGCAGAACTCCAGTCTTCAGTAATTGACTGCGCCCTAATCCTTTCAATTTCCTCCAGATTAAGTGGAACTAATTCTTCGCCATCACGACCATAATAATGACCATCAAAAGCGACAGGGAACCCTTTTGGAGCAGCGGGTATTTGAAACATTACCACTCTGCCTTCAGTATGCTGCAATTCATGTATTTCGATAAAAGTAATCCGGTTGGTAGTTTTGTTGGCTATCTCACCTTTCAAGCTATCTAAATCTTTTCGGTTTGGGCGAAACCGACTATTTACAATGCCATGATGTTTGTTTTCAATTCCAAAAACCAACCAGGCGTAATGTTTTCCCTTCAGATTGGCTTCATTACTTAAAGCAGAAAAATATTTTCCAAGCTTACTAAAATCATAATCGGTTTTGGCTTCCTTAAACTCTACAACTTCGGTTTCTGCTTTTAAGCTGCGAAGTTGTTGAAGGATTTGTTCTAATTCTGAGTGTGTCATAGCCTCAAATTTAAAGTAATTTCCGGAATATAAACAAAGTTGGTATTTGGTTGATATCGTTTTCTTTCAAGCTGGGTGTATCCATATTCAGGAATAGTATAAAAGTTGTCCTAATTTAAACACCTCCTCTTAATTCGTTGAAATAGAGCGGCCACAAACAACGCCTTCACACATTGAGCATGCCGAAATATGCCATTTTGAAGCTGTTGGCTGCCTATCGGTTACGGGCTTGCCTACATTTAGTATTTGAGCTTTTATTGCAAATACTAAATAACTATTCAGCAATTATTCCTATACACCACTTAATTATAAAAGCTTGAACATTAATAGTTTCTGACGGCCAGTTTTATCTCTTATGGATAACGTATGAGCTTCGTCTGAATTAGCATTATTCAATTTCTCCTGTAAATTACTGAATGAAACACTTAAAACATAGGTGTTGTCCTCTTTAAAATCATCCCGGCCAAATGTCCCGACAAGAATCACTTCATCAGCTGATTCGGTAGTGATTTCAACAGATTTATCTGGCATATCAGCTTTTAATTCCTTAAAAGTTATGGTAAGCACATCAGTCTTTTGAAAATTCACTATAATTTTTTTATTTTCAAGAGTAGCATTTAATGGTGTTGTATCATCATTAAGTATCATTGTGTAGCTGCTTGCTACTTGTCCAATTGAGTATATACTCATCCCACAAAGCAAAAGTAAAATCCATATTTTTTTCATTTCAACTAAATTTTTAGGTTGTTAAATAGGCAAATGCTTACTTTGTAATAATTTACAACCCACGAATATAATGAAATCTAAGCTAAAGCACAAGCAATATTACTAAAAAAAATTATTTACTCAAATTGCCATTGCCCAGGGATATAAACAAAAAAACACCTTATCAGGAACTCCATTTCCCGATAAGGTGTTTAAAATTAATAAACTGTACTTTTCTGCGTCAGAAAGAAAACTCCTCTTTTTAAGGCTTTGATAAGAAAAGGCCAAAGACAAGGCTTTCGAAGTTTTTGAAACCAAGGAATTTACAATAGTAAATGACTGTTTCAAAAACTAGAATAACGCAGTATTTGGCCTTTTCTTGCAAAGACTGATTACGCGTTCATAAACAACTCGATATCAGCATCCACTGTACCAATTGGAGCTATACCGAAATTGTTAACCAATACATTGGCAACATTGGGTGATAAAAATGCCGGCAAGGTTGGTCCAAGGTGAATGTCTTTAACGCCTAAATACAAGAGCGCTAACAATACGATTACTGCTTTTTGCTCGTACCAGGCTATGTTATAAGCAATTGGCAGATCGTTAATATCTTCAAGACCAAATACTTCTTTCAGCTTTAGCGCAATGATTGCCAGTGAATAAGAGTCGTTGCACTGGCCTGCATCCAACACACGTGGAATTCCACCAATATCGCCCAAAGGCAGTTTGTTGTAGCGGTATTTGGCACAACCTGCGGTCAGGATAACGGTATCTTTTGGCAATGCATTTGCAAAGTCAGTATAATAAGCTCTTTCTTTATTGCGGCCATCACAACCAGCCATCACAAAGAACTTTTTGATAGCACCTGATTTCACGGCGTCAACAACTTTATCAGCCAATTGAATTACCTGATTGTGTGCAAATCCACCTACGATTTCGCCTTCTTCAATAGAAATAGGTGCAGCACATTTTTTCGCATGTTCGATAATGGCACTAAAATCTTTTGTGCCGGTTTCAGGATCAGCTTCTATATGTGGGAATCCGGTGAAGCCCGATGAACCAGTTGTATAAACTTTGTCGGCATATTTAGAAGATTTGCGCGGAGGCACGATACAGTTCGTGGTGAACAGAACGGGGCCGTTAAAGCTCTCAAACTCTTCATTTTGTTTCCACCAGGCACTGCCGTAGTTTCCATAAAGATGTGTGTATTTTTTGAGTTTTGGATAGTAATGCGCAGGTAGCATTTCGCTGTGTGTATAAATATCAACGCCACTGTTTTCGGATTGTTCCAGCAGTTGCTCAATATCTTTGAGGTCGTGACCTGAAATCAAGATTCCGGGACGTGTACCTACACCAATATTCACTTTTGTAATTTCGGGCTTACCATAAGTGTCGTTGTGTGCTTTGTCAAGCAAAGCCATCACTTGCACACCATTTTTACCTGTTTCGAGTACCAAGGCGGTCAGTTCGTCGGCACTTAAAGTGTCATTTTGAACATCAACCAAAGCCCTAAAAGTGAAACCAAAAATATCCTCTTCAAGATAACCCAAATGCAAAGCATGCATACCATAAGCTGCCATGCCTTTGAGACCATAGATGGTGAGTTCGCGCAAGGATCGTACGTCTTCGTTTTCTGTTGCCAGCACACCAACAACAAGTGCTTTCTGGTCAATTTCATCGGTAGAAACGGGTTTCCATGTGGCACTTTCGTATGCACTTACATCAACGCTTACTCCTTTGTTTTCCAGCTCTTTCGCAAATCTATCACGCAAATCAAGACCGTCGATTACTTTTTTTCTTATGGCTTCATAGTCGAAGTTGGCATTGGTGATGGTGGTAAACAATGCATCAAAAACAAAATGGTCAACCTCTGCATTTCTTACGCCCTTTTTGAAACCGGCATCGGCAAAAACCGAAATTCCTTTTGCCACATAGATCAGCATATCCTGAATGGCTGCAACTTCAGGATTTTTGCCACATACTCCAGTAATTTCGCAGGCCATTCCTTTTGATGCTTCCTGACATTGATAACAAAACATACTCATAATTTTTCTTTTTATTTGATTTATAATAATTTCGCTGTTATTTATTTAACAACATATAGTTTCTTAGAATAACTCCTTGATAAGCTGAGGTTTAAAATTGATCATTAGCCAGGCCCAATTATTGGTAATTCCTGAATCACCTCCTTTGAGCATTTCTAGCGTTTTAGTACCAAACATCTGACTGTAGCCGGCTGATAACTCAACTTGTGGACTCAATTTATATGAAAAAACAAGATCTAATTCAGTACCTAAACCGTTTGACATGGCTTCATTTACATTGATGATGTCTTTATTAAGCACTTCATTAGCTGCACTAAAGAAATGTAATGTCCCGGTCATATTCCATTTTTCCTGACGGAATTTTGCGGAGGCATAAATATCGCTCAAACCCACGCTATTGGTGTGATTTCCAACATAAAAATAGTCCATAAAACCGTTGAATTTATGGTTTGTACCGTAAAAAGGATTAAAAGATTTATTGGTATAATCGGCATCTTTGGCTTTTTCGAGTTCGCTGGTTCCTGAGAGGTATTCCCAGCCCAGTCCAAAAATCCAATTGCTATTGGCGGCATAATTGGCGCCGGCTCCGATATAATAAGCAGAAAGGTCGCGGTCGCTGGCATCTTTGCCCGTAGAAAAATATCCTGAGGCATTCAAATCGAGTTTCTCTTGTTTGTAAACAACGCGTCCACCAATGGTTTGGGCAAACACCGTTTTAGATTTATCAATACCCAATTCTGTATAATCAAACTGCCAGCCATTATTCATTGCTAATAAGCTCAGGTTCCATTTGTCAAAGTCTTTATGAAACCAGGCAAACTGCATAGTTTTATAGTTATTCACTTGATAATCTGTGCCTACCAAGCGTTCTTGCTGCTGATTGTATGCAATTCCTAAGTGCAGCTTAAATGTGTTTTCGTATGTGAGCAGAGCCAAATCGTGACTTCTGGCTTGCTGTGCCCAGTCCACGTTTCCAAGAATACGTGCATCATCGTAAACCAATTCCTGGCGTCCAAGCTTCAGCTTTAAGTGGTCATTGAAAAGGTAAGCAGCCCACGCTTGATGCAGCATCAACTGGTCAGACTTTGAGGTTAATTGAGGCTGATCACCCCACACACGAACATCTTGAATACTAATTCCCAATTGGATTTTATCGCTCTTAAATCCGGCATTTAAGCGGCTCCGCTGGCTGATAAAAAAAGCCGGATCATCAGTTTCGTTTAGCAGTTTACTAAAGCCATTTCTGTATTCTGCCCGTGGTCGGATTTGGGCGTCTAACGAAAATTGGGCTTTTAAGCCAGACTGGATACCCATAAGAAATATAGAAAGTGTAACCAATTTGAAGAAGAGACTTTTTATATTTTTCATATCTAAAATTTTTATTGTTATTTTTTTCACAGTGCAAAATTCTGCATTTTTTTTAATCCGTACAAGAATTAGGGTAATTATATACTTGATTTCTTGTAAAACAATTTCGTAGCAGTTAAAATCAGATTTATGATTATAAATAATCTTTTAGGGTGTGTGATTTTAGGTGATCACGGAAATCTACGGTCATCTTTCGGGTAACATTGTCCATAATACATTTGTCGAAAGGACAAATATGTTTATCTAATGGGCAGGTAGTTACCTCTATTTTCCCTTCGATAGACTCGTAGATATCAAGCATCTTAACGTCTGCAGGGGCTTTTTTTAGGGTAAACCCACCGGTTGGTCCACGGTGCGATTCCAGGAAATTATCTTTAACCAGTCGCTGAAAAATTTTTGCGACATGGTGCTTTGAGCTTCCTGTTAGCTCGGCAATCTGAATAACGTTAGCCATTTTTTCAGATTTAGCCACTATAATCATTCCATGTAAAGCTATAGACGCGGCCTCGGTAAGGGTTACAATTTTTGACATAGTAATTCAAGTAATTAATTACCAAAATTACAATTAAATGTCATCTTAGACATAAACAATGGGTGCAAAAGTCAGATTTAGACCCCAATTTAGAATGGCTTTAAATTAAAATTCTATGCCGCTATTTTGTCTTCTCAATAAAGCCATAAAACAGCAAATAATTAGCATCTTTGCATATTAAACAGCCGAGAAAAACTTATGCAAATGATTGATCTAATCCTACAGCAAACCTTAATCATAACCACTTTTGTGCTGGGCATGATGATGGTGATTGAATACATCAATATACAGACACGTGGATTATGGTCGAAAAAGCTCCAAAAATCGCCTATTTCACAAATTATAATGGGAAGCTTTATGGGCATAATACCCGGCTGCTTAGGCACTTACACCATGGTTTCGCTTTATGTGCATCGGGTGGTAATGTTTCCGGCACTTATTGCCACACTTATTGCCACATCAGGTGACGAGGCTTTTTTAATGTTTTCGACAATTCCAGTAACGGCCATAAAACTTACAATTATCCTGTTTTTAATAGGTATTGCCACTGGGATCATCATCCACTATACCGTAAAAAATAAATTTGTAGGCCTCAGCCATAAATCCAGTCTCCCACTCCACCGCCACGAAGCCTGTAATACTTACCACCCGCGGCTTATCATTGAAAATCTGCGTAATATAAGTTTTACACGAGCGCTGCTAATCGCCGGTACTTTAGGTATTTTGGTTAGTCTGGCCACCGGAATTATCGATGGAAGCCACCACCTGAATATGCTCATGTCAAGCAGTGAAAATGCAGCCTTTTTGCAGGATACTCATGGCCACAATCACGACCATGGTGGCGAGGCAGACTGGATACGTATCTCTTTAATTGTTTTGATGAGTGCCATTTTATATATCGTGGCAACAGCCAAAGACCACTTTTTGCAAGAACATCTTTGGCAACACATTATTAAAAAGCATTTTCTGAAAATATTTTTATGGACTTTCAGCCTTATCCTGGCCATCCATTTTTTGAACCAATACATCAATTTGCAAGACTGGATTTCTTCCAATTTATACATCGTATTACTAATCGCTTTGTTGATTGGCATCATTCCGGAATCGGGTCCACATTATATTTTCGTACTACTTTTTGCGCAGGGATCGCTTCCAATCAGCATCTTACTTGCCAGCTCAATCGTTCAGGACGGCCACGGCTCCTTGCCTTTGCTGGCCGAAACGCCAAAAGGATTTATCTGGGCCAAAATCATTAATATTGGCGTAGGAGCTATTGCCGGCGTTCTGGGAATTGTGTTTGGTTTTTGATTTTTGTATCTTTACCGAAGTAATTACCTCATCAAAGAAAGGCAACAACTATGAAAATTATTTTATCAACAGATTTTAGCGCAGAAAACGAAATGCTTTTCCCTTACGCAATAGATTTACTGAAAGAAGCTGGCGGAGAAATCATTCTTTTTCATGCCTTCATGGATCAAATCCTGATGGGCGACAGCAGTTTTCCGGGTGGACTGGATTCCGATACCTTTTTCAACAGAGAGCTACTCATAGAAATGGAGGAACAGGCTGGAAGGTTTATGCAAGAAAAGCAACAGCTGCTTGAGCAAAAGATTTCTGGAGCCAAGCTTCATCACATCAAGGTAACACCTGTGCTCAAAGGCGGCGACCCGGAGATGGAACTTATCCAACTGACAGAAAAAGAACAACCCGATTTGGTGTTAATGGGAACACACGGTAAAGGGAAAAAAAGCTTTTTGGAAGGCAGTATGGCCAAAAGTGTAATGACCAAGCTTAACGTGCCCCTGCTATCGATCCCGCAAGGCTATAAATGGAACAAAAGCGATGACATACTATACGCCACAAATTTTGGCAGGTTTGAAGTGAGTACCATTAATCGTATTTTCGATACGCTTCGGCATTATCACCCTGTTATTCATGTGGTTCACCTACAAGAAGATTCCGAAGACGACAAGCCAGGCTTGCTGATGGAAGAGCTGAAACAGGCATTCAGGCCGGAGATTGCCAAGCAAAGCATTCGCTTTCACTTGCTCAAAACCACCATGCCCAAACAAGCCTTAGTACTTTTCTGTGAGCAACACAATATCAGTATGGCCTCTTTTATAGCCAACCGCAGAAAACTTATCGATTATATTTTCAAAGATAAAATTGGGAAGGATGCTTTTTTCGATTTGGGCATTCCTATGCTTACGGTCAGAGAGCCTTAATAGCCTCTAAATACCAATCGTTGAGTACTTTGCCAACAGCTTCAAATCCATAAATATCAGCCACTGAAGCCCGAAGTTTTTTGGTATCGAAGTGTTGATAATTTTTTGTCATCCAACTAATTGCTTCTTTTAATGCCGCTTCATCGCCCCGCCCAACAAGCAAGCCATTTTCTTTATTGATCATTTCAGGAATGCCACCAACGCGTGTTGCAACAACCGGCAATCCACAAGCCAGAGCTTCGAGAATCACCACAGGCATATTTTCGTAATTGCTAAACATCACCATAAAATTGGCCGTTGCCAGCGTCGTAGCCAGCTCCTCCCCTTCGAGTAAGCCGGTAAAGCGTAAATTTTCGTTTAAGTTAAGCTCAGCCGCATAGCTTTTGAGGCGTTCAAAATCCATCCCATCACCGATCAAGGTGCATTCAAACGCCAACTGATCTTTTTTTAGTACTGCCAAGGTGTTTAGCAAACCACTGATGTTTTTGGATTTATCCTCGAAACAGCTTAAATGCACGAACTTAACAGCTTTTGATTTTGGCTTATCTTCTTGCGGTTTAAACACTTGCATATTCACCACATTGGGCAACACACTATAATTAGGATTTTCGAGGCTATGATTTTGCATTGCTGTGGCAAGATTTTTAGTGACAACAGTAATTCGTGCCGCATTTTTCACAACGATTCGCGAGAACCTTTTTCTGAAAAAACCTTTAAAGCCATCATTTACTGGAAGATATCTAGACCAATGTTCAGTAATCAAGTAAGGTATTTTCCGCTGTGAAGCCATCAGCCAAGCCAACACGCCAAGTCGTGTAAGTATATGTACGTGAATGAGATCAACGGCACCACGCTCTTTCTCCAGCTTCTTGACTGCTATTCGGTTAGCTTTCCAAAAGCGCAACACACCCAAAAGTTTCGCAATCGGATGAGTAGCTTCGGGTTTTTTGTAATAAACAAGGTATTCTAATAAATTTCCGGATTGATGACGCTCCACTTCATATGTAGCATGCAGGCCATCAGTTGCATGCACATAAACCACAGAAACTGGCTGAAACAAAGCTGCGGCCTCGGCATGGCGGCGTACAAAAAGCCCAAACATTGGATCTTCCCGATTGGGATACCAACGTGCCAAAAACAAAATATGCAGCTTGTTTTTTTTCATTATTTAACTATTTCATTTACAGCATTAACCGCATTTTCGAGGCGCTTATTGTCTTTGCCTGAAATTATAGCATACTTAAACCCGTATTGGTTAAGCCGGCTTTCATATTTTTCGAATAATTCGTGGCGTTGATGCGGATGCTCGCGCAGTGGATCGGGTTCCCAATCGAGGTCGATATCGCAGAGCAGGTATAAGTCGTAATTTTGTTGCAAAACAGCCTTTTCTATAAAATCAGATTGTTGTCCAAACACAAATTCCAGCCAGATTTTGCATACCAACATTTCCGTATCTGTGAATAGTATTTTTTTGGCTTCCAGTAATTTACTTTTCTCGAGTGCCACCTGCCCTCGGGCAATATTTTCGATGTCCTGTGGCAAATAATCTTGTCCATTGGCAGCTAGATAGCTTCGTGCAAACTCGGGAACCCAACAACTTTTATAGTGTGTGGCAAGTTTTTCTGCCAGCCACGATTTTCCGGTTGACTCGGGCCCTGTGATGGCAATACGTTTAAGCATGCTGTGCTTCTTTTCGCCAGACGAGATAGCCCGCCACAGCAATAATCAGGAAAACAGCAAACTGAAAACTCGTGAATACCAGTCCTTTATAAAAATAAAGTGGCACCGAAATGATATCTCCCACGATCCAATAGATCCAGTTTTCAACTTTTTTAATGGCCATCAGCCACATGCCAACCATAAAAATGGCTGTTGTCAGCGCATCAATAGTGGGCACATTGCTGTCAGTAAAATTTATCAGAATATAACGCATCGTAACGAATAACAGCACGGTAGCTAACAGCCCGCCCAGGTTTTGAATGCGGCTGGCAAAAGACACCGGTCGTTCCTCTTTGCCTTCAATCGGATGCGTCCAGTGATACCAGCCATAAACACTCATGGAAAAATACACGAAGTTGATAAACATATCTGCGTAAAGCTTGGCGAAAAAAGTGATATAGACATAAATCAGTACGCTGATGATTCCGGTGGGAAACACCAGGATATTGATTTTTTTGCTGTACCAAACGCTTAATAAGCCAAAAACAACCGCAATAACCTCGATCAATGTAGTTTGCTGGATGTTTTGCAAAAATAGCTCAGCAATTTCACTTAGTTCCATCAACGTGGTTTAGGTCGGAATTGATAACTTTCATCACAAAAATGCTATGGGGCAACTCAAATGATTTTTTGATTTCGGCGGTTAAAATGGCCATCACTTCATCGTAATCGCCAAAAACCTGTGTACTCATTCCGTTTGTTTTCGCCACGATATTTTTATGTTTATTTAGGCGTTCGATAAAGCCCTTGATAAAGGGAATATATTCGACCAGTAAGGGATAATAACTTATGTCAACAGAAACTTTCACAATATTATTTTTTTAGTTAAACAATTTTTATCAGACAGACTCAGGTTTATTTCTCTACAATTACCTACAAACAAATTTACAATACTCTTTTGAGGCTATCAACTTTATGTTGAACATCGACTTATAGGTATTAAAAAAAACCTGATTCCAACTTTATTTTTGTACTTTTGATTTTCAAAAATACAGGTTTTTTGTTGTTAAACCATACAATGAATTCGGTGATTCAGGCTAAGTTTCATTAAATCAAACACAAATGGAAAAAACATATATCTGGACAGGCAGTTTATTTGCAGGATTGGCCGTATTATTTGGTGCTCTAGGTGCACATTGGTTGCGCGAAAACATCAGTCAACCTGATTTATTGAGTTTTGAAACGGGGGTACGCTATCAGATATTTCACGCGCTGGCGATACTTTTTCTGGCAGTCCTTCCTACCCGGTTCAAAGGCAAACTTTGCAGTGCTGCTTATTACCTTTTCACCTTTGGCACACTGTTTTTTTCGGGTTCTATTTATTTGTTGTCCACCTCAGACCTCACAGGCATCAACTTTTCGTGGCTCGGGCCGGTAACACCAATTGGCGGACTGCTGATGATTAGCGGTTGGCTGATGCTTTTTATCCTTAGCGTAAGGAGTTTTAAGGAAGCTTAATAACAATAGCGGCTTTTAGCTCGAAATCGTTTTTATCAGTTTCATCCACAATCATACTTCGATATTTTCGACGCGCCGTCATCAAGAGCGAAAGCTTCCCCGACAATTTCATCCTAAGTCGTAGATCAACGGTGTATCGATAGTCTTTAAAATCTACAAGCGCAGGCTGGTAATAATATACGGCACCCAAGTCAATATCTTCTGTTACCGTCATAATAAGAGAAAGATAATTTGTAGAACGTAAATGACTGATATATACAGTCCCCTCACTCGAATAAACTTCATTTTCATACATCAGCCCTACCCCTGCAAAAAGTTTGACGTTATTTTGTGCAGTATCATTATCTTTAAACATTGAAATAAAATCAAGGCGAAAACCGCCTCCAAACAAAAAGCGCGATCGTAGATTGAGGAAACGATCAAATTCGAGCTGTGTAAATACCTCTCCAAAGAAATAATTTTTTTTGAAATCGTGAATAGTTCTTAAGTGAATAAACCCTTTATCCTTAGTTTTTATTTTACTGGCAGTTTTAAAATCATACTCAATTATTGCGTAATAATCCTGAATAGGATTATTCCAGTCTAGCCGAATAGCCTCATTTATTTCGAGTTCTTCATTATTTCCTGTCTCGTAATTAAAGCCAGTAGTATTGGTAAACACAAAGCCCATCGTTTCATAATCTTTTCTGTAACGTTCGGTGTTTACTTGAGAAAAAAGCCAGTATGGCAGCAAAAATAAGCAGACAGCAATACCTAGTCTCATTATTTCACTATTTCATTATCTCATATCAATTACATCCACATCGGGAAAGTCTGCTTTATTAAAAGTGAAAAAACCTGCTTTAACTACTTTCATTTCCTCCATAGATTTGAGCTTATAAATAAACTCATTGCCTCCATTATCAAAGATGGAAAAGCTTTTAATTTTCAGATTGTCTGTGTCGATGGTAATTTGAATTTTCGCAAATTTTTTACCCTCTTGTGGTTTTAGCTCTATGGTTTCTTGTCCCATAACTTCATTCCTGCGGTTTTTGACATAACTGATTTTATGGTCTTCGTAATAAGATGTTAAGATGCTACTTGGTGTAATATTATCTTCACCTTCGGCAGCATCGCTCACCATAACCTCCTCAGAATCTTCCAGGTAAGTCCAGATTGTCTCTCCATCTGAAATTACAGTCTGGCCGGCCATAACAAGTTTATAGGCATCGCCTTTTACATACACAACACCTTCTTTAACCTCATCAATACCTGCATCAACATTGAGCATGCGGTACTCAAAATCAATCTTAAGGGCACTGTAAGTCTTTGTTTTGTCGATTACTTTTTTCAATAGTTCATCAGCTTTTTGCTGGGCAAAAACACTACTAAACAACAACATCAGGGAAAGGGTTAGGGCAGATTTCATCAATTTCATTTTAATTTTCGTTAAGGTTACCATTAAGGTCTTTCAAAAACTGTTCCAAAGCCATTTCGTTGGCCACTCTTACTTCGCGGGCTTTGCTTCCCTCGAAAGGGCCGACGATCCCGGCAGCTTCCAGCTGGTCGATAATTCTTCCGGCGCGGTTATAGCCCAGTTTCAGTTTGCGCTGCAATAAGGAAGTAGATCCTTGTTGGGTTTGCACGATAATCCGGGCGGCATCTTCAAACAGTTCGTCGCGTTCGCTGGCATCATATACCTCAACGCGTTCGTCTTGTTCCTCGGCATATTCGGGCAGGTGATAGGCATCGGGATAGCCGCGTTGGGAACCAATAAACTCGGTGAGTTTTTCCACTTCGGGTGTATCAATAAAAGCACATTGCAGGCGCACCAGATCGCTTCCGGTTGACAGTAACATATCACCCCGGCCGATCAACTGATCGGCGCCGTTGGAGTCGAGAATAGTACGTGAATCAATGCGCGAGATAACCCGAAAAGCAATTCGCGCCGGGAAGTTGGCCTTGATGGTTCCGGTAATGATATTTACTGAAGGCCGCTGGGTTGCGATAATCAGATGAATACCAACGGCACGCGCCAGTTGCGCCAGGCGCGTGATCGGGCCTTCGATTTCTTTTCCGGCGGTCATAATCAGGTCAGCAAACTCGTCGACCACCAAAACAATATAAGGTAGAAAACGGTGCCCGTGCATCGGGTTGAGTTTTCTATTTTTGAATTTCACGTTATATTCCTTGATATTACGTACTTGCGCATCTTTGAGCAGCTCGTAGCGGTTGTCCATCTCGATACTCAGCGAGTTGAGCGTGCGTACCACCTTTCGGGTGTCGGTAATAATTGCCTCTTCGGAATCGGGCAATTTGGCCAGGTAATGACGTTCGATGCGACTAAACAGGCTGAGTTCTACTTTTTTTGGATCTACCATTACAAATTTCAGCTCGGCGGGATGCTTGCAATACAGCAAAGAGGCGATTACCGCATTAAGGCCAACGGATTTTCCCTGACCGGTTGCGCCAGCCATCAGGATGTGTGGCATCTTGGCGAGGTCAGCTACGAAGCTCTCGTTGGAGATGGTTTTTCCCAGGCCGAAAGGCAATTCGTAATTGTTGTTGGCAAATTTTTCTGAGCCAATAATGGTACGCATCGAGACAATTTCCGGCTTTTGATTTGGCACTTCGATACCCACGGTACCTTTGCCCGGGATTGGGGCGATAATACGTATTCCGGTGGCAGATAGGCTCAGCGCGATATCGTCCTCCAGGCCTTTAATTTTCGAAATACGTACACCGGCTGATGGTACAATTTCGTATAAAGTAACGGTAGGCCCGATGGTTGCCTTAATTTTCTCGATGCCGATATTGTAGTTGGAAAGCGTTTCGACAATACGTTTTTTATTGGATTCCAGCTCGGTACGTTCCACGCTCACGCCGCCATCGCCGTAATCGTTAAGCAAATCCAGGTGAGGAAATTGATAGTCCGGTAAATCGAGTGTAGGATCAAAATGGGTATCAAGTCCCTGCCGTTCGATGGTGCCTTTCTTTTTGGTTTCTTCCTTTTTCTGAGGCACGATATCAAACTCTATTTCTTCTGTATTTTCTTCTTTTTTGAGGCTCTCATTTTCCGTTTCCGGCAGGTCAACCTCCAACTCAACTGAGCCGTCTTCCAGCTCATCTTTGAATTTATTCGCTGTTTTATTTTTCGCAAGCTGTTTCATCACTGCATCGTCATCATCTTCCTCATCTACAGCAAATTCAATCGTATTGTATTGGTCGGTTAATGGGACAGAAGATTTAGCAGTCGTAGCCTTTTCTTTGGGTTTCTTATCGCGAGTTGCTGAAAAAGTAAGGTTAAAAGTAGTAACAAGCCAGGCAGCAAAAGTGAACAATAACGCAATAATAATACCAGCTGTCCCAATTAGTCCTTTAAGGTAAACATAGACATAACTCCCCAGCACCCCACCAAGAATGTTATAAGGGTCTGATTGAAATAGCATGGCCAACAACAGTGGCAGCCACAAAAAACTGAAAAATCCATACTTCCACATCGGCCAGACTTTCAGCAGCCTAACGCCAGTACCAAGCTGAATACCAATAGTTAACAGAATGAACGCGAGATAAAAAGCTCCTAATCCAAAGCCTTCTTTAACAAGAAATTGCGCCATAAATGCGCCCAAGTTTCCAGTCCAGTTGCGGATATTCATTTCTACATCCGTAAATAACTGGCTTACCGTAATATTGGCATCCATATCATCGGTGATCTGCCTAAACCAATTGATAAAAAAGGAGGTGAACGCCATAGCGAGATAGAGTGCCAGGAACACCAGTAAAACGCCGATCAACTTTTTCGTTTTTGCCGAAGAAAAATTGATGGATTTTTTAGCTGTTGGTTTTTTGGAGGGTGCAGTTTTTTTGGTGTCGTTCGTTGCAGCCTCTTTTTTCTTAAAAGTGTTCGTTTTTAACTTATTAACGGTTTTCGCCATGTTCTGGATTTATTTCACATCAGTTTACAAAAGTAGAAAAAATGCGGGGAAGAATTCGTTAATAAAAGTAACAGACAAACAGAAGCACTTTCCATCATTAAGAAAGTGTCTCAAACAGATTATTTCCGGAAAAAATTATTTCAGCTTGACAGGGTATTTTTCACTAAATGTAATATTCCCGCTATCGTCGCTGGCTTTTACAATCAAATAAAAGTTTCCGCGCGCCCAGGTAATATCACGCGGCGGCACATTGTTATCTTGTGCCTGGCCAAAGATAATAGAGGACGCAAAACTAAAATTACTTGGCCCATTAAGCTGTTCTTTACCGTTGAAAATTATTGCAAAGGCATCCGTTTCATTTACCATTTCTTCTGTCGAAGAGCTTCTCATCAAAGCTACTAATACATTGTTTAAACGCTTATTATCAGCAACTTTCCCATTCATTCTGATCGTATCACCACGCGTAAACTCTTGGTCTGTGGCAGGCGAAAGTGAAATTTCAATGACAGGACCGGTTTCGTCAGGTAGGTCAACAATAATGATATTGCGTGCCACAAACTCCTCATTGCCGGCTTTGTCTGTGCAATAAACCAAAAAGTGGTAGTCTCCGGCATAAATTGGCACACCATCAACCTCTGTAGGAATTCTTACATCGTCGTGCATCAGGGTAACATCCGTGCTTCCAGGCTCAAAAGTGTAGCTTTTCTCGAAGGACCACTTACCTTCGTTAGTAACAGACTTATGTTCGTGTCCATCATTAAAGTGGACATCAATTTTATAGCCACCCAACTCTTTGTTGTCCACAAATCTAACACTAAATTCAATTGAATCACCCGGATTACTACTTGCACCATTGACTGGTAAACTCAAATAAATCTCCGGTTTTCCAGTGTCTTTTTCTTCTTGAGGATCATCACTATCCTTGCTACAAGAGGCAGCCATCATAGCTACAGCAATAAATAAGGAAAAAAGTAAAAAACGTTTGTTTTGCATGTCGATAGATATATCTATTAGACTTAAATAAATTTCATGAAGTTAATCGGCAAAGTTACATTTTTTAGAGGCATACTTTATCGTTTCAAAAATCGGGAAATGAATTCTAAATATACGTGAATTTTCATCGTCCTTTATAGCTATCTAAACCCCACTGGTGCAAGTATCTGTCAGTCAGGGTGCGACTATAAAGCGACGTCAAACAGTCGCACTCTGATTTTAACCCAAGCAACAGTCAGGGGGCGACTATTTTAACGTACTCGTATTAGTCGCACCCTGACTTTCCCACCTATAAGTCGCGCTCTGACTTTAACCTAAGCAACAGTCAGGGGGCGACTATTTTAACGTGCTCGAATTAGTCGCAACCTGACTTGCATCAATAAAAAAAGAACCTGCTTTTAAATCCAGGTTCTTTTCTAAGTGAAATAATCTTTCAGGAAATCAGCCTTAAATCTTTCGTTACGAGATGTAATAGGTATTACAACGCGAAGCGAAAAAACTTAAAGCGGCAGCATTATCCTTCTATCACTGTTAGTTTAAGCATTTTATCGCCTTGTTGAATTTTATCAACAACATCAATATTTTCAATTACTTTTCCGAAAACGGTATGGTTGCGATCGAGGTGTGCTGTGTTGGCGCGGCTGTGGCAGATAAAAAACTGTGATCCGCCAGTATTTCTTCCGGCATGGGCCATTGAGAGTACGCCACGGTCATGAAATTGCCTTTCGCCATCGAGTTCGCAATTGATTTTATAACCCGGACCGCCGGTTCCATCGCCTTTGGGGCAGCCACCCTGAATCACGAAATTTGGAATGACACGGTGAAAAGACAGCCCGTCATAAAAGCCATCGTTAATCAGGTTTACGAAATTTTCTACTGTTTTTGGTGCGTCATCTTCAAATAGCTCGATGAGCATTGTTCCTTTTTCTGTTTCCAGTTTTACTTTTTTCATGCTATATATTTGTTTATTTTACAATTCTCATTGATTTATCAAAACGTACTTTCCCGCTAAAGACAGATTTGTTAGGATCCAGCGAAAGCCAAACAAAGACGGCTTTTCCAACGATATGATCGCGTGGCACAAAACCCCAAATACGTGAATCTGCCGAGTTATGACGGTTATCGCCCATCATCCAATAATAATCCATGGCGAAGGTGTAGCTGTTGGCCGGCTCGCCGTCGATAAAAATCTGGTTATCTTTTACTTGCAACTCATGGCCTTCATAAGCGTGGATAATTCGGCTGTAAAGCGGTAGGTTTTCTGTTGTAAGTTTAACCGTAACGCCAGCTTCAGGTATCCAAAGCGGACCAAAATTGTCGATATTCCAGGCGTAGTTTTCACTGTTTGGAAATACATCAGGACTCCATTGACCAGCAATTTCTACATCTTTCGTGATGGATTTTACGTTGGGCAGCATTTTTAGCTCATCAGCCACCTCCTGACTTATCCAGAAAATATATTCGTCGGGCATGCTAAGGCGTTTGCCTTCGGTAATATTATAGCGGTCGAGCAGGCGCTGGTTTATCATCGTCCCGTCTGTCTTTACCAAATATTTAAACTGCACAGTACCAGGCGTGTTGGCTGGCGAACCATTTACAAAAAGCTCCGCATTTTTGATTAAAATAGTGTCGCCGGGCATTCCCACGCCGCGTTTGATATAGTTTTCACGTTTGTCGACCGGACGACTGATGATATTTCCAAAATTTCGTTCATCGCTCCAAACACGTTCGCGGCCATATTCCCTGATTAAGGAATAATAACTCACATTGCTTTGGAAGCGGTCGCTCACCGTATCGCCGGCAGGATAATTAAATACAACGGCATCATTGCGTTCCACATCGCCCAGCCCGGCAAAACGGTAATAGGGCAATTTTATCCATTCTACATAAGATTTCGCGGTCTGACTCCAGGGCAAGGTGTGATGCACAAAAGGAAAAGCGATGGGTGTATTGGGAATTTTCGGGCCGTAGGCAATCTTGCTGACAAACAAAAAATCACCAACCAGCAAGGATTTTTCCATACTTGAAGTGGGAATGGTGTAGGCTTCAAACAAGAAAGTCCGGATAATGGTGGCTGCCACTACAGCAAAAATAATGGCATCGAGCCACTCGCGAACAGGCCCCTTTTTGGGTTGTTCGGTGCTTTTGGGATCGGCATAGGAAACATCTTTTTCAAAGCTGATGATGGGCAAATAAACAAAAGGCACAATCACCGCCAAAAACTGCTGTCCGAGGCCATATTTGCCGAAGCACTTCACCAGCTCAACAAGCATTAGCATAAACACAAATACGTTGAGGAACGGAATAATCAGCAACACCAACCACCAAAGCGGTTTCTTGATAATCTGTAACATTACGTACAGATTAAAGAAAGGGATTAGGCTATAATAGCCTGGTTTGCCTGCTTTTAAAAAAAGTTTCCAGGCAAAAACCGTAGGAACCGTAAAGAGTAAAGGAATAATTATAACCAGCTCGAACATGTTAAGGTATTTTAAACGGCTAAATTAGGAAAGTGAAGGCAAACTTGCCGTCAATTTTTGTTAATAATTCGTAATCACCTCAATGGCAGCGCATAAGTTATCTGTTGGGGAGTGCCTGCCAGGCCGATTTGTAGTCCTCCGGCACGCGCCATAGACTCAAATCGCGACAAATCAATACTAACAGTGTCCATTTCGATGGCACGACAGGGATCGTTATCGGTAAATTTCAACATCAAGTACAGCTGCGGCGGGTAGGATTGTAAGACAATATTATCATAAAAAACCTCATAACCCACATCGCCGCAGCCACCGCCATAAGTGAGTATTACGTTGAGGCAGTTGTCGTTAACAAAAACTTCTTGCACCTCAAAAAAGTCGGAATCAATTCCTTCGTAGCTTTCCACCATTTGAACAGGCAAACAAGCCTTGACAGCTTGTTCTGTTTTGGCTGCATGCCTTGAGTTGCTGCAGCCCAATGTGAGCGCTAGGCTCAGCAGGATCATAAATCGGGTCAAAAAAACGTGTTTCATAAGACTTATTTAGTGTCTGAAAGAAAACTCCTCTTTTTCAGGCTTTGATAAGAAAAGACTATTTAAAAATGTCTGCCATGGTGAATACACCTTTTTTGTTGTGCAGGAATTCAGCTGCTAACACGGCACCTTTTGCAAAGCCTTTGCGGCTGTATGCTTCGTGCTTCAGGCTTAGGCTGTCTTCATCAGAAGTCAGCCGGAGTTCGTGCATGCCATTTACCTCCTCTTCGCGCAGGGCGTCAACGGGTAAAATTTTCGGATTGTTTTTTTCTTCGAGGCTAAAACCTTCGATAACAGGATGGTTATTTCTTACAATTTTGGCCAATTCAATCGCTGTACCGCTGGGTTTGTCCAATTTATGTATGTGATGTATTTCTTTCAGCTTGAGCTTGTAGTCATATTTGGCTGCCATTTCGGTCATTTGCTTGCTCAGCGCAAACATCATATTCATGCCAATGCTGTAGTTTGGCGCATAAAAAATAGCCTGATTTTGTGCCTCGCACCAACTTTCTACCTCGCTGAGGCGGTGATACCAGCCGGTGGTGCCTACAACGATAGGAATTTTGGCATTGAAACATTTGTGAATATTTGAGACGGCCTTATCGGGAATTGAAAACTCAATGGCAACATCAGCTTTAAGCAGCTCATCCAAATTATCGAGCCAATCGCGTTCACTGTCGAGCCTGACAACAATTTCATGTCCATGCGAAAGCGCCACAGCTTCAACTTCTTTACCCATTCGACCGTAGCCGATCAGTGCAATTTTTAATTTTTTCATAGCTTAATTGGTTTTATTGCTATTTATTTTTAAAAGTTTCTGCTCTACCAAAACGGTTTTTCTTGCTCCAAATTCAATCTTCAGGTACACATCCTCCAAAAATACTAAAACCTAAGTCGCACCGTGAAGCCTGTTTGCAGACCCTGATTTAGCATTTTTTGTTCGGGAACAAGTTGCATCGGTTGAGCCATTGGTTCAATTTCAACGGTTAAATCGTCGTTAATATCATAATCAAAAAGATGGGCATCAACCGCAGCATCCACAATATTAAGCACATACCAAAGCCCGGAAATAATCCAGCTGAGTTCCATATTGCGGCGATGAAAATCTTTGATAGACTGCAAATCTTCAGTGGTATAATTTTTACCTAAAAACTGGTTATCAATTGGATAGTCATATTCATTGAGTACATAATCATAAGCCGTTCGTGCCTCTCTAAAAAGCTTACCCTGGCTGGAAGCAAAATAAAACATCGTGCCAAAACCCGCGTAAATAACCGGAATTTTCCAGTATTTTTTGTTGTAGGCCTGCCCTAATCCCGGCAAAACAAGTGAATATATCGAGGCTTTATGCGCCGAATGTGGCGGCTCTTTCTTTTCAGGCTGTTCCTGCAGAGCCATAAGGCCGGGCAAGAGCAAAAGCATACATAAAGTTAGTAAGAAAAGCCTCTTCATGGCGACAAATGGATGAGCTAGGAAAAATAGCTTAACAGGCGATTCAGGGCTTCATCGCTGTCAAAATTTATTATAACGCTACCTTTCCCTGCTGCAGAGCGTTTCACGCTAACTTTTGTCTCCAACTTTTCTTCTAGTTGAACGATATCCTGTCGCAGCTTTTCAGGTAAAACATTTTTAGCTGCTCTTGGCTTTGCCATTTTTTGAGTTGGATTATTCAGCTGTCGCATCAATGCTTCAACCTGACGCACATTCAACTCATCTTCAATAATTTGCTGCAAGATAATCAGTTGCTGGTTATCATCATCCAGGTTAATCAGTGCCCGTGCATGCCCCATCGTGATATGCCCGTCGCGCAGCGCAATTTGCACTTCTGGTGGCAATTTTAGCAGGCGCAGGAAGTTGGTGATGGTGGTGCGACTTTTACCTACGCGCTCGCTCAATTTTTCCTGAGTAAGCTGGCATTCATCAATCAATCGCTGGTAAGAAATAGCTACTTCGACGGCGTTCAGGTTTTCACGATGAATATTTTCCACGAGTGCCATTTCGAGCATTTGTTCGTCGTTGGCCACCCTGATAAACACCGGAATCGTTTCGATGCCAGCCAGTTTAGTTGCGCGCAATCTGCGTTCTCCTGAGATGAGTTGGTATTTATCGTAACCCAGCTTGCGCACCGTAACGGGCTGTATCACGCCCTGCGTTTTGATAGAAGCAGCCAATTCGCGTAAGGCCAAATCATCAAAATCTGAGCGCGGCTGAAAAGGATTGGCATCAATTTTCGAGACATCAATCTCTGCGATAGCACCGGCGACATAATTACCAGAAATATCAGCCGAGGTAATATCTGTATCAGGACTTCTCAGTATGGCTTCGAGGCCTCTGCCAAGGGCACGTTTTTTATTTTTTCCGGTGTTATTTGTCATCTTCTAAGGTGTTTCGGGCTTTGAATCGTTGGCACTGGCGGTCATCTCGTTTTTACTCAAAATTTCGCGTGCCAGATTCAGGTAATTAATGGCTCCGGTGCTTGTGGCGTCATGCATAATAATGGTTTGGCCAAAACTCGGCGCCTCACTTAAACGTGTATTTCGATTAATAATTGTTTCAAAAACCATGCTTTGAAAATGAGCTTTCACTTCGTCAACAACCTGTTTGGACAAGCGCAGGCGGCTGTCGAACATGGTCAACAAAATACCTTCGATATCCAATTTTTCGTTGAGCCGTGTTTGAACTATTTTAATGGTGTTGAGCAGCTTACCCAATCCTTCGAGGGCAAAATACTCACACTGCACCGGAATGATCACCGAATCGGCTGCGGCCAGGGCATTGATAGTGATTAACCCCAGCGATGGCGAGCAATCTATGATGATAAAATCGTACTGATCCTTCACTTCCTCAATTACCTTGCTCATTTTGTGTTCACGGTTTGGCAGATTTATCATCTCGATTTCTGCGCCAACCAGATCAATATGAGCGGGTAACAGATGTAAGTATGGCGTATCCGTTTCGATAATCACCGTTTTGGGGTCGATGCCATCAATGATACATTCATAAATACTTTTACTGATTTCTTTGGGATCGTAGCCTACACCAGAGGTGGCATTGGCCTGCGGGTCAGCATCAATAAGAAGCGTTTTATATTCCAAAACTGCCAGACTTCCGGCAATGTTAATGGCCGAAGTAGTTTTCCCTACTCCGCCCTTTTGATTCGCAATGGCGATGGTTTTACCCATAAATAATTAGTTAATCCGGTTAAACGTTTGAAATCTCAAACATACAAAAATACACTATTATAAGAGGCACTTCCGTTTTTGACTCCATTAAATTATCAACAAGCGGTGTTGTTGTCGGGTGTCAGAAAACACAAAAAGCTGCTTATTAGCAGCTTTGGAGCGTTTGATAATTTGTAGCTACAACTCCTCATCCAGCTTGTCAAGGTCTTCAAAAGAAACATCAACGCTTGAAGCGTCATCGATTGAAGCCTCTTTATTTTCCTCAGGGGTAATGCCTGTTTCAATAAAGCTAATGGAGTCTGTTAAGCCTGTCATAAATTTTTCAAAATCCTCTTTATAAAGAAAAAGTTTGTGTTTTTCATAAATAAACTTGCCCTGATCGTTGATAAATCGCCGTTTGCTCTCTGTAATGGTAAGGTAACGCTCCGCGTTGCGGGTTTCCTTGACATCAAAAAAGTAAGTCCGTTTACCAGCACGTATCGCCCTCGAAAACAATTCCTCATGCCGCATTGGCCTGTCTTGATCTTCCATTTCGCTTACTGTTTTATTTCGTGTAACGTTTCAAAAGCAAAAATAGTAATTTCTCAGCACGCAATAGCGAGAAACTTTTTTACATTGTATTTTCGGCTAAATTTTTCTTAGCTATGGCAAAGGTTATCAGGTTTCAAACGTTTGCAGAAAAAGCTGAAATTTTAAATCATTTCGACTTCAGGCAGCCTAACTTTTGTAAATGCTTAGTTATTGAAGGAAAAAATCAATTCACAACGCATTTTAGTCCAACCAATAGCACTTAAACCAGTTAGAATTAATCCTAATTTGAAAATTTATCCTAATTTTGCAGTCAAATTTGAACAAAAACAGTCGAAAAGCCTTAAATAGTTTTGATCAAAAGATTTTCATAAAAATAATAGCATGGCTAAATTTGAAATTGTGATGCCCAAGTTGGGCGAAAGTGTTATAGAAGCAACAATTACGCGCTGGCATAAAGCTGTCGGCGACAACGTTGAGGAAGACGATTCTATCGTTGAAATAGCTACCGACAAAGTAGATTCGGAAATTCCATCGCCTGTTGAGGGTAAAATAATTGAACTTTTTTATTCCGAAGGTGATGTGGTTGCCGTGGGAAAAGTTATCGCTATTGTAGAAATGGACGGCGATGATGGTGAGACGGAAGCCGAAGCACCGGCAAAAGAACCGGAATCAGCGGATAAAGCAGAAACCAAAACAGCGGATAAGGCAGAAGAAAAAGCTGCTGACGACAAAAAACCCGTTGAATCCACTGACGCCAGCTATGCCGACTCCGACAGGTTTTACTCGCCATTGGTAAAGCAAATAGCTAAAACAGAAAACATTAGCCTTGACGAGCTCGAAGCCATTTCCGGAAGCGGAAAAGATGGACGCGTAACAAAAACTGACGTGTTGAGCTTCCTCGAAAACAGAGGTGCAGCACCCAAAACCCAAAAAGCCACCACACCGAAAGATGCTGATACACCCGTCGCAAAAACAGCTCCAAAAGCAGATGCACCCAAAGTGAGTGCCGGAGCCGGTGATCAAATTATAGAAATGGACCGCATGCGTCGCCTTATCGCTGACCATATGGTGATGTCGAAACAGGTGTCGCCACACGTCACTTCCTTTATTGATGTGGACGTAACCAATGTCGTGAACTGGCGTAACAAAGTAAAAGACAGCTTCCAGAAACGTGAAGGCCAGAAGATTACCTACACGCCTATCTTCTTTGAAGTAGCTGCAAAAGCGCTCAAAGAATATCCACAGGTGAACGCTTCAGTGGATGGCTATAATATGGTGCTGCGCAAAAATATCAATATCGGTATGGCTACCGCACTTCCAAACGGTAACCTGATCGTCCCGGTGATTAAAAATACGGACGAGAAAAATCTGCTCGGCATTACCAAAGACGTTAACGACTTGGCTGACAGAGCGCGGAACAACAAATTAAATCCTGATGAAATTCAAGGAGGCACTTTTACCATCACCAATTTCGGCTCGTTCGACAGCCTCACCGGCACACCGATCATCAACCAGCCGCAGGTAGCTATTTTGGCCGTTGGTGCTATCCGCAAGCAGCCCGCAGTGCTCGAAACCGAGATGGGTGACGTGATTGCCATCAGACAAATAATGATTTTGTCGCTGGCTTATGACCACCGTATCGTTGACGGCGCATTGGCCGGCATGTTCCTGAGAAGAATGAAAGAACTGCTGGAAAACTTCGACCCTAAACGCGAAGTTTAACCAGTAAAAACCCATTATATTGAGGGTTGGGAAATATTTTTTTCCAACCCTTTATTTTTTTAAAGCCACGCATTAAAACTCAAAAACTCTATCCGATGAAACTTGAACTGAAACGCCCACTTGCTATTTTCGATCTGGAAACAACCGGCTTAAACATTCCCACAGATCGTATTATCGACATCAGCATTTTGAAAGTACATCCTGATGGCAAAGAAGAGATCAAAAACTGGCGTGTAAATCCGGGCATTCCTATTCCTGCCGAGTCATTTCAGTTTCACGGCATCACCGAAGCCGATGTGGCCAGCGCTCCTCCATTTAAGGCCGTTGCCAAAGACATTGCACGCTTTCTGCAAAACTGCGATTTATCTGGCTACAACGCCCTTAAGTTCGACATCCCTATGCTGATGGAAGAATTTTTGCGCAATGAAGTCGATTTCGATTTAAAAAACCGCCATTTGGTTGATGTACAGAACATTTTTATGAAGATGGAGCCCCGCACGCTAAAAGGTGCTGTCCGTTTTTTTTGTGAGCGCGAATTGGAAGATGCCCATTCGGCAGAGGCCGACACCGTGGCCACCTACGATGTGCTAAAGGCGATGCTCTACAAGTACAAAGACAAGGAATACGAAGATAATCTGGGTAACAAAAGCAAACCCGTGCTGAATGATGTAGAAGCGCTCCACCGCTTTTCGCACCACCACCGCAATGCTGATTTGGCCGGACAGATTATTTTTGATGATGAAAATCGGGAAATGTTTAATTTTGGCAAGCACAAAGGCCGCTTGGTGGAGGATGTTTTTACGGATGAGCCTTCGTATTACGACTGGATGATGCGGGGTTCGTTTCCGCTTTACACCAAAAAACTCATCACCGCGATCAAGCTACGCCTTTCGGGCAAAAACGTGAAAATGTAAACCAAATCAAGAATTATTTCCCGCAGATGACACAGGTTTGATGCTAATTAGTTACCAAAACTTAAAAGGATGAAAATTATCTGTATTGGACGAAATTACGTGGCCCATGCCAATGAGCTGAACAATCCGGTGCCAACGCAACCCGTGTTTTTTTTGAAACCCGATACCGCTTTGCTGCCCCCGCACAATCCGTTTTTTTATCCCGATTTCACGAAAGACCTTCATTATGAAGTGGAGCTGGTGATAAAAATCAACAAAAACGGCCGTCATATCGCCGAAAAGTTTGCCCACAAATATTACGACGAAATCAGCGTGGGCATCGACTTTACCGCGCGCGACTTGCAAGCGCGCTGCAAGGAAAAAGGCCTGCCCTGGGAAATCGCGAAAGCCTTTGATTTTTCGGCGCCGGTGGGTTCGTTCAAAGCTATCAGCCAATTCACTGATAAAAAAAACATTCCTTTCAGCCTTAAAATCAATGATGAAATCCGCCAGCAGGGCAACAGCAGCAATATGATTTTCAGTTTCGATCAAATCATTGCATACGTTTCACAATTTGTGACTTTACGCAGCGGCGATATGATTTTTACAGGAACGCCGGAAGGCGTTGGTCCAGCCAAAATGGAAGATCACTTTGAGCTTTTTCTGGCCGATGAAAAACTGCTGGAGTTTAACGTGAAATAGCAGTATTATAAAGCGTATTGAAAGAAGCTCAGGGCACTTGTATTTTGGATAAATAGCATTTGAAAAGCTGGGATAGATTTAGGGGGAATTATTTCTAATTTTATTCCTAAGATAATGATGAGGTTATTGTGATAGATTTAGATTGAGAATTACCATTCAACACGAACAAAAACAACATGATATGACGCGCTTTCAGAATAAATATCGCATTGCTTCAGCCCGCGCCCAATGGTGGAATTACGGGTGGAATGCTGCCTATTATATTACAATCTGCACACAAAACCGGGAACATTTTTTCGGAGAAATCGCAGATAAGAAAATGAATTTATCAGAAACAGGTGTAATTGCCGATATTTTATGGAATACCATGCGCCAACATCACAAATTTGTGGAATTGGGCGATTTCGTGGTCATGCCCAATCATATTCATGGTATATTGATTTTGGATAAACCGGATGGTGGGAACGAAAATGGGGTTGATGATGGTGGTATTGGTGGTGGTGGTGGTGGTCACGATGGTATTGGTGACGATGGTATTGGTGACGATGTAGAGACAGGGCATGCCCTGTCTCTACGACAACAACAACAACAACAACAACGACAACAACGACAACAACAACAACAACAACCATCCATCCAACCGCAAACCATTGGACAAAAACGATTTCAAAATATCGGCAAAAACACGGTTTCATCAATAATTGGTTCCTACAAATCAGCCGTAACAAAACATGCCAACCGATTGGGATTTCCTAATGGATGGCAGACACGTTTTTATGATCATATCATTCGGGATGATGCGGAATATCAGCGCATCTCGAATTATATAATTGACAACCCTGCCAATTGGAAGGAAGATAAATTTTACACTGACTGAGCGCATCTCCGAGAAAGCTGTATAATCTACACAATATTACCCATCAACTTAAAGTCAGGACACGACTTTTGGTTGTTGCCGGATAGTCGCACCCTCACTGGCTGTGAACCAGTTGCTTTCCCGTAAACCTTGCCTTCCTGACCAAATCTTTCGTATTATTGCAAAAAAGAATTATGCTACGCAACATCATCGCCCTACTCGCCGGTATCATATTTGGAATGCTGACTATAGCCTCTATAGAATACCTGGGACAAGAACTATTCCCAAATCCTGTAAACCTTGTTCTGGATGAAGAAATGTACACAAACGATTTGGCCTACGAAATGATTCCACTGCCGTCGATGTTGATGGTTTTACTGGCCTATATGCTTGGCTCTTTTATCGCGGGATTTACCAGTGCATTTATTAGCCGACTCAAATCACTGGCATTGATTTCGGGCTTTATATTGCTTTTGGGAGGATTGGTCAATGTACTGTTAATCCCTCATCCACTGTGGTTTATCATTTTTAGTCTGGCCCTGTTTATTCCTTTCGCATTTTTTGGTGGCTTTGTAGCCGAAAAGTTTCTTATCAAAAAGAAATAATCAATACCCTTTCATTCTCACCTTATATTTAATCTTCAAACCATAAAACAGATGAAAAAAATAAGTTCAATTTTTACAGTTATGATTATCGTTTTCGGTGTTTTCGCCATCAATCAAAGTGCAATCGGACAAGACAAAAACACAAAAGAGGAAGTGCTTAACAGCCTTATCAAAAGCCTCCAGCAGCAATCTGCCACCGATCAACATCAGCGCATTGAAAATGGTGTGAAACAGGCAGCGGCATTGTGGCAGCCCGAAGACGGCAGCATGGCAGATTTTGCAAAACTTTGCACGACATACAACGCCAAAAACGCCAACGAAAGGGAAGCAACTTTTGCGCGTATGCAGGACAATTTCGAGCTACTCTGGGGCAGTTTTAACAAGCTCAGCGTTGGCCTAAAAACCCCACTTCACGTAGACGAAGGCGAGGTTTTGCCCATCGACCTGATTTTTGGCGGTTACAGTGCCGGAGCGCATCTGAGTAGCGACTTTTTCGCCAACAAGCTGGCTTTTATCACCGTATTGAATTTCCCACATTTTTCGCTGTCAGAAAAAACTGCTATGGCCGACAAATGGTCACGGTTGGAATGGGCTTATGCCCGGATGGGAGATATTTTTACCTCGCGCGTTCCCGCCAACTTGCTTCAAAACTATGCACAGCTTTCCACCAATGCCGACGCCTATATTTCTGATTACAATATATTTATGGGTAATTTACGTAATGACAAAAATGTCCCGCTTTTTGCAGAAGACCTCAAACTGATTACCCATTGGGGACTACGCGACGAGCTAAAATCGCAATACGCCAACAAAGATGGTTTGGAAAAGCAAGCCATTATTTACGAAGTGATGAAACGCATCATCAGTCAGGAAATCCCGCTGGAAGTGATTAACAAAGACGATTACCTGTGGAATCCGGCAACCAATAACCTGCAAAAAGACGGTGCCACCATGCGCTATACTTTTGAGCCAAACACACGTTATCAACATTTGCTCGGTTTGTACGAAGCACTGCGCGCCATTGACGACTATTCGCCCAGCGCACCCAGCTATATCACGCGCCAGTTTGACGAAAGCATGGAAATTCCAGTGGACGATGTAGAAGATTTATTTATCGAATTGCTGCGCAGTCCGGTACTGAAAGATATTGGTAAAATTATTGAGAAGCGCATGGGGCGTAAGCTACAGCCGTGGGATATCTGGTACGACGGTTTCAAAACCAGGGCTTCTTTGGACATGGAAAAAATTGATGCTTTGCTACAGAAAAAATACCCAGACAAAGCCGCTTTCGAGGCGGATCTGCCCAATATTTTAATCAAGCTCGGCTTCCCCAAAGACAGCGCCTACTCACTGGCATCGCGCGTTGCGGTTGATCCTTCTCGGGGAGCCGGACACGCCTGGGGAGCAGCAATGAAAGGCGATAAAGCCCGTTTGCGCACCCGAATTGGCGAAAACGGCATGGATTACAAAGGCTATAATATTGCGATTCACGAGTTTGGACACAATGTGGAGCAAACTATTTCGCTCTACGATGTGGATTATTATATGCTGAATGGCGTTCCGAACACCTCCTTTACCGAGGCGCTGGCCTTTGCTTTTCAGGCGCGTGATTTGGAGCTGCTGGGCATGGAAACAGAAAACACGGAAACAGCCAATCTTGCAGCGTTGGATCAGCTGTGGTCAAACTACGAAATTATGGGTGTTTCGCTGGTGGATATCCGGGTTTGGAAATGGCTATATGACAACCCGGGTACAGATGCCGAAGCCTTGAAACTGGCTGTAAACGGCATCGCAAAAGAAGTTTGGAACACCTATTTCGCACCTGTTTTTGGCATAAAGGACGAACCAATTCTGGCTGTTTACTCACACATGATCGACAATCCGCTTTATCTTTCTGCCTATCCCATTGGCCAGTTGATCGAGTTTCAGTTTGGCCAATACATCAAAGACAAAGACTTTGCCGATGAGGTTTACCGCGCTTTCACGCAAGGACGTGTAATCCCACAATATTGGATGATGGGTGCTGTTGGCGAACACATTTCTGTAAAACCTATGATTGAATCGGCACAGCAAGCCGTGAAAGCGATGAAGTAAGTTTAATGGCTAATTAATCGACCAAGCTGGTCTTCGCTATGTGAAAATGGAGGATTGGAGTGATGGAGGAATGGGTCAACACTCCATCACTCCATAACTCCAATATATTTGATGCTGCACTTGGACAGAGGAAGCTTTTCGTGAAATAATTTACGGCTTTACCGCTTACTCAAAACGGCATCAATGCTAAACTTTCCAGGGCCTAAAACGATAATATTCAGGTAGGCGAACAGGTAAAGCAAGGCTTTTTCCAAAGTACCAAAAGGATCGGCGGCATGCACGACAAATACGGCTACGGCCATCGTGATGAACAGGGCGAGTGCCGAAAAACGGCTGAATAAGCCCAAAATCAAGAATACGGAAGCGACAACTTCGGTGAGTACGGCTAAAATCAGCGAGGCCAAACTTCCCACGCCAAGCGGATCGGAAAAACTTTCGGTGCGGCCATCAAGCAGCATCAAAAGTTTTGGGTAGCCGTGTGTAAGCATAAAAGCGGAAACACCTACTCTGTTGATAAACAACCAGATTGAGAAAAGCGCATTATAAGGACGGTTTGAGAATAAAAACGCCATAAGACAAGTTTTTTTACAAAAAAAAGATTAGACTCTAAAAGGTTGAAAGTAAAGTTAAAAAACTTTTTAAGTACTATTCGCGCTCACGCAGCCTGCCATAACCTTTCATAATACCGCGTGTAGAGTTGGAGATAAAGCTCAGAATCTCGTCGCGCTCACGCGATACCGGAAAATTGGTGCCGATATAGTTTACAGCCTGCGACACGTTTTTTCCTTTGAGGTAAATGATACGATAAATATCTTGTATGGCATTGATGCGTTCGTCAGTAAATCCGCGGCGGCGCAGTCCGATAGAGTTTACACCAACATACGCAAGCGGCTCGCGACCAGCTTTGGTATAAGGCGGCACATCTTTGCGTGCCATACTACCGCCGCTAATCATTGAGTGTGCGCCAATTTGCACAAATTGATGCACCGCTGCCAGGCCACCAATAATCGCCCAGTCGTCAACGGTGATATGGCCGGCCAGTGTAGCAGCATTGGCCAGAATGACATTGTTGCCAATGATACAATCGTGTGCGACATGCACATAAGCCATCAACAGGCAGTTGTCGCCCACAATGGTTTCCCAATTGGCTTTTGTTCCCCTGTTGATGGTAACAAATTCGCGAATCGTGGTGTTGTTGCCAATCCTTACGATAGTTTCTTCGCCGCCATATTTCAAATCCTGTGGGGCAGCAGAAATAACCGCTCCGGGATATATACGGCAGTTTTTGCCGATGCGGGCACCTTCCATGATGGTTACATTAGATCCAATCCAGGTACCTTCTTCGATGACAACGTTTTTTTCAATATTTACAAAAGGCTCAATCACCACGTTATTGGCGATTTTGGCCTGCGGATGAACGTATGCTAGGGGCTGATTCATGGCAAAATTTGATTGATTAGACTATTGTTTTTTAGTGATCTGAGCCATCAGTTTTGCTTCGGCAACCACTTTATTTCCAACATAAGCAATACCTCTCATATTGCATATGCCCCGACGGATCGGTGAAGTTAGCTCCAGCGCAAAAACCAAGGTATCTCCAGGCACTACCTTGTGCCGAAACCTTGCTTCTTCAATTTTGAGGAAATAGGTAATATAATTTTCAGGGTCGGGCATAGCGTGCAATACGAAAATACCTCCTGTTTGGGCCATGGCCTCAATTTGTAGCACGCCGGGCATCACAGGTTCTTGTGGAAAATGCCCAACGAAGAACGGCTCGTTCATGGTAACATTTTTCACACCGAGGATGTGATCCTCAGTCACTTCTAAAATCTTATCAATCAATAAAAAAGGAGGTCTGTGTGGCAAGATTTTTTGAATCTGCATGATGTCATAAACCGGTTCCTGGTTTAAATCAAATGGAGGTTCTTTAAGCATGATCGATTTCTTTGATTCTTCTATAATTAATTTAGCAAACTCAGTATTAGCATAATGACCAGGTCTGAAGGCTTTTACATGTCCTTTGATGCGTTTGCCCAGCAAGCTCAAGTCGCCGATAACGTCTAATAATTTATGTCGGGCAGGTTCATTTTCAAAATGAAGGTCGAGATTGTTTAAAATGCCTTCATCTTTGACCTTTACCTTAGGTTTTTTAAACAGATCAGCGAGGCGATCCAGTTCTTCCTGGCTCACTTTTCTGTTTACAAACACGATGGCGTTACTCAAATCGCCACCCTTGATAAGTTTATTTTTAAGCAGGTATTCCAGCTCGTGGAGAAAGACGAAAGTACGGCATGGCGCAATTTCATCTTTAAACTTTCGTATATCATGCAGCTCTGCATACTGAACACCAAGCACTTCAGTTCCGTAGTCGATTGTTACGTCAACTTTGAAAGTGTCGCAAGGCGTGATGCTCAGCTCAAAGCCTTTTTCCTTATTTGAATAATGAATAGGCTTTTTGATCACGATATATTCCCGTGCTGCATTTTGTACCTGGATTCCGGCTTTTTCGAGGGCTTCCACAAAAAAATGCGAACTGCCGTCGCGAATAGGAATTTCGTCCATATCCAATTCAACCATCAGGTTGTCGACACCCAATCCGGTGCAGGCCGCCAGCACATGCTCGATGGTATAAACACGCGCACCGTTTTGTTGCAGCGTAGTGCCGCGAGCTGTATCCACCACGTTAGCCACAACGGCATCAATTACCGGTTTTCCTTCCAGGTCAATTCGCCGAATCTTTATGCCGTGATTGACCGGAGCGGGGTGAAAGCTGATCGTTCCGTGCTGTCCGGTATGCAAGCCAGTGCCGCTAACGCTGACAACACTTTTTATAGTACATTGATTATCTGTCATAAGCTATTGACGTAACCTTAATAATAGTCAAAAGATGGGGCAAAAGTAAATTATTTAACCGAATAAACCAGCTATGGCTGTTTGTCTTTTAACACATTGAGCTGTTGTTGCAGGTCGTCCATTCTCTTTGTAAGCCTTTCTAAGCGGCGGTAGTGCATATATAAACGCTTATATTCGTCGGCCGGAATGGCCGGTGAACCCATGTAAATTTCGTCTTCTTTACGGATGCTGGTACCCACGCCAGACTGCGCAGCCAGCTTCACGCCATCGGCAATGGTGAGGTGACCGGCAAGACCAACCTGTCCGCCAAACATATTGTTTTTACCTATCTTGGTAGAGCCGCTGATGCCGGTTTGTGCTGCCATCACCGTGTTTTCGCCGATTTCTACGTTGTGTGCCACCTGAATCAGGTTGTCTAACTTCACGCCTTTTCTAATAATTGTAGCGCCAAGAGTGGCTCTGTCGATGGTGGTATTGGCACCAATATCCACATAATCCTCGAGGATGACCTGACCAATTTGTGGCACTTTTTTGTAATGATTGTCGGATTGAGGTGCAAAGCCAAAGCCATCGCTACCCAACACCGCTCCGGCATGAAGCACGCAAAAACGCCCAACAACAGTTCCTGCATAGAGTTTGACGCCCGGATAGATAATGGTCTCATCACCGATAATGCAGTCGTCGCCAATATAAACCTGAGGATAGAGTTTTACATTCTGGCCAATCTTTACATTTTCGCCTATATACGCAAACTCACCGGCATAAAGTCCTTCGCCATAACTACTTGTTTTGCTGATAAAAGCCAGTGAAGAAACGCCGGTTTTGTTGTTCTTGTATTGCTGATAAACATCCAGCAGCTGTGCAAAGGCAGCATAGGCATCATCAACGCGGATAAGCGTGGTAGAAAAAGTTTTTTCGGCCTTAAAGTCCTTGTTAACAATTACAATACTGGCCTGTGTTTCGTAGAGATAATGGGTGTATTTTATGTTGGCCAAAAAGCTTAGCGTTCCGGGTTTTCCTTCTTCAATTTTGGAAACATTGGAAACTGTAGCTTCGGGATTTCCTTCCACTGTGCCTCCTAAAAGTTCAGCTATCTGCGATGCAGTAAATTCCATGAGTGATCAGTTTTGAAAAATAAATTTGTGAGCAATCGGATAAACAAGGTGAATCCAAATAAGTTTTAAAATAGGGCTGCAAGTTACGATTAATGGAGAAATAATGAGGTGGCTTTTTTTAAGGGATTTCGCGTTGACGGTTGAGTCCCGAAAGCTCCCGGAAGGTGAGAAATTGGGGTGCGGAGTTATGAGAATTGGAGAGTTTCGAAAATAAGTCTTAACAGTAGACTTGACGAGAATGAACTTTTGTAGAAATTGGCTTACAATACAACATGTAAGCTATGTAAGTGCGGCTCTTTTGGGTTAAAGTGATTGACAGGGCTAAAGCCCAACATCTACCTAATTACCGGAAATCCCAATCTAAAGTATGGATTTTGATAATAAGTATTGGTTGATGATTGCGTATATTACAGTGAGTATGCTTCGTTGAAAGATGCGCTCCGGTATATATCTAGACGCGCAAAGTTGGATTTTGATCCACGGTTTTGGTTAGGAATGAACACGTGGGTTATAGCCTTGAGTTAAGAAAAACCGGTAGCGTTAACTAACATTGTACTTGCTTCTACCTATAAGTAATTGAAAATAATTTCTACTTTTGAAAGCGAAAAAAAACAGCATAGCAGAGAAGAAAGCAATAACATGTATTTATAGTTATTAGTCTGATTGTTATGTATTTATAATTGTATTTATTTGCTAATGGGTGTTAGCGCAATTAACGACAATCAAAATGAGTGATTTCACATTTCCTAAAGAAGCATATTTAAAACGAATAAACTTTGATGGTGAGCTTTCTACAAACTTCAGGTGTTTGAAGGCAATACACCATGCGCAACATACCTCAATTCCTTTTGAAAATTTCGACATTTGCCTTGGCAGAAATATCCTTCTCGATCCCGAATCCTTGGTTCAAAAGTTGGTCAGAAATAAGCGTGGAGGATATTGTTTAGAGCTTAATGGGCTTCTTTTATTGGCTCTTAAAGCGTTTGGATTTGAAGCACGACCTTTGTTAGGGCGCGTGCACATAACCGGGAAACCAACCGGAAGAAGTCATCAGGTGTGCTTAGTAACTATTGAAGGAAAAAGATGGTTACTTGACCTGGGATTCGGTGCTGAATCACCACCGGTTCCAATACCTCTTGTTTTCAACGAACCTATTATACATGAAAATCATACGTATCGTTTAATAGACAATGAAATATTCGGTTATATGCTTCAGCATAAACAGGGCGAGGAATGGCGAAACCTATATAGTTTTGACTTAAGCTTTGTTTGCCCGGGAGATATCGAATACGGAAATTACTATACATCCACCAACCCTAATTCTATTTTTGTCAGTGCGAGAGTTGCTGCCCTCCCGGTGAAAAATGGGATGATTACTTTATTTAATAACAACTTAAAGAAGGTAATACATGGAAAAGAAGAAGTGATTTTACTTAAAAATGACCAATCGTATTTTTCAATGATAGCACAAGCATTTGGGATAAACATAAATGCACAATTTGAAGATTTGAAACCCCTTTTGAAAGTGCGTTAGAATATGACCATTCGTTGGGTGGTATTATTCCATTTAATTCCCAAAGGGGAATTCTGCTCACTTGATTACAAAATTGTCAACCAAAGTGATACCGGTCGTCCACCTTTGATTCTACATATAGTTCTTAGATCATTGATTTTCAAACGCAGTTAATTGTGATGAAATCGTGAGTGGTTTGATCCGTTTTTTTTGACTATGCACGGTATTATCACACCAGCGTCGAGCATTTAGTACAATTTCGCAATATCCATAAATGCAAAAACGCCTGCAACATATTGTCTTACAAGCGTTTTTATTCATTAATGAAAGTTTCTTAAGAATTCTAAGCGATCCGGACTCGAACCCGTCTCGTCAAAGCCTTGACGAGATGACAGGCACGTATTCTTTTATTAGCTTTTCAAGCGATCGTCTGTTGAGTTTCTTTAAACGTTTTTCTTCGATAAGTGCTTCTCGACGGTTTA
>Ga0265293_10000809_pt1 | contig 71974 bp, 69 predicted proteins | sample Munlanlewell138R_FD_192505 | JGI IMG/M metagenome (GOLD analysis project Ga0265293, IMG submission 192505) | Leachate microbial communities from a municipal landfill in Southern Ontario, Canada - Leachate well 138R | ecosystem: Engineered > Solid waste > Landfill > Unclassified | place: Canada... | reverse complement strand
CCTTCATGCCCGCCGGCTTGTCCCAGAGGAACATCTCGATCACCAGAACGTAGACGTGAATGGCGCAGACGATCAGGGACAGGACAAGGGCGATGGCATGCATGACGGGTGTCTCCCGGGGGATGAGTGGGGCGCTGGTGCACGGCAGCAGCGGTGCCACGAGGGCCGCATCTGCGCGACGGGTCTGCCGGCCACGATGCCACGTTGTGGCGGGCCCGGCTGTCCGGTGTGCGACGGCACGCCATGAGCCGCTTGCGTTGCGCCGCCCGCCCGGGCGCAAGGCGTGCACCCACGCATCGTGGCCAGTTTGGCACATGGCTTGCTTGCCCGGAGGGCATGAACCTGGACATGCCTTGGGCACCGGATGGCAGCGTGACGCCGACCACGCCGGACTGGCGCGAGACGCTGGGCTTGCTGCTGTCGTCGACCGGGGAGGGGGTGTACGGCGTCGACCTGGACGGACGCTGCATCTTCATCAATCCGGCGGGCGCGCGCCTGATCGGATACGAACCGGGGGAGCTGATCGGCTGCAACATGCATGAGCTGACCCACCATGCCCGCGCCGATGGCAGCCCGTACCCGGAGGCCGAGTGCCCGATCTTCAATGCCTTCCGGCGCGGCATACCCTGCCGCATCGACAGCGAGGTGTTCTGGCGGCGGGACGGCACGGCCATGGCGGTCGAATACTCCAGCCACCCCATCATGGATGGCGGCCGGGTGCGCGGGGCGGTGGTGACCTTTGTCGACATCACCGAGCGCCGCCGGGCCGCCGATGCCCTGCAGCGGGCCAAGGATGAACTGGAGCAGCGGGTGGGCGAGCGCACCGCGGCGCTGGAGACCGCGCTCCGGCAGGTGCGTGATCTGGCCGCCCGGGCCGAAATGGTGCGGGAGGAAGAGCGCACCCGCATCGCGCGCGAGGTGCACGACGAGCTGGGCAGCCTGCTGGTGGCCATGAAGATGGACGTCAACTGGCTGGACAAACGGCTGTCCGAGCAGGCGTCCCGTCACCCGCAGGCAGCGGAAGACATGCGTGCCCGCATGCGCTGCAAGTGCCAGAACATGAGCCGCCTGATCGAAACGGCGGTGGACAACGTGGGCCGCATCATCACCGACCTGCGCCCGAGCATCCTGGACCACCAGGGCCTGTGGGCGGCCCTGGAATGGCAGGCGCAGGAATTTGCCGCCTCGGCCGAGCTGGCACTGGACTGGTGCATGGCGGTGGACGAGGGACTGGAGCTGCCCGAGCCGATGGCCATGGCGGTGTTCCGCATCTTCCAGGAGATGCTCAGCAACGTGGGGCGGCACGCCAGGGCCGCGCACCTGCGCATCGAGATCGCCCGTGCCGGCGATGAACTCCAGGTGACCGTGGAGGACGACGGCGTGGGCGCGCCGCCACAGGCCTTCGAGGCGGCCGACGCCTACGGCATCATGGGCATGCGTGAGCGCGCGCGCCACTTCGGCGGACAACTGGATATCTGCAGTGCACCGGGCGAGGGCACCCGCATGCGCGTGAGCGTGACGCTGCCGGCGCGTCCGCTCGGGGAAGGGGCGTCATGACGACGATCCGGGTGCTGATCGGGGACGACCACCGCATCGTGCGCGAGGGGCTCAAGCAGGTGCTGGCCGACGCACCCGAAGTGCAGGTGGTGGCCGAGGCGCCGGATGGCGGGCAGGTGCTGGCGCAGGTGGAGGCGCTGGGCGGGCGGCAGGGACTGGAGCTGGTGCTGCTGGACGTGGCGATGCCGGGTCTGGACGGCATCGACGTGCTGCAGCGCCTGCGCAAGGCCCACCCGGATCTGCCGGTGCTCATGCTCAGCACCTACCCCGAGCGCCAGTACGCCGTGCGCTGCATCCGCATGGGGGCGGCGGGCTACCTGCACAAGAGTGCCGATCCGGACGACATGCTGGCGGCCGTGCGCAAGGTGGCCGCCGGCGGTGTCTTCGTGACGCCGGCCACCGCCGAAGCGCTGGTGTCGGCCGTGGGGCGCAGCGATGCCCGTGCCGGGCCGGAGGCGCTGTCGCACCGCGAGCACCAGGTCTACCGTCTGCTGACCCAGGGACTGACCGTGACCGAAATTGGTGCGCAACTGGGGCTGGCGCCCAACACCGTGAGCACCTACCGCGCCCGGATTCTGGAGAAAACGGGCACCAAGAACGATGTGGAGCTGGCGATCTACGCCGAGCGCCACGCCAGACCCGCCGCCTTGTAGGGCCAGCCCTACAGCCTGTGGTCCGTCTGTCGGCGATTTCCGGCACATGGCCCCGTGGGCCGTCCGTTGGCATGCAACTGGCCCGTTGCTTGCAATGAACACCGCGTCATCAACCAACGAGGTGTGCCATGTCCGAGTTCTTCGATCCCTACAACGCCGACCGCCCCCTGATGATGAAGTGCAGTTGCGGGCGCGACCACCGTGCGGCCGACCACCACGCGGAAGCCGCTGCCGACGAGGCCGCCCAGGTGCTGCGCCGGCGCAGCGAGAGCGCCGAGTTCGAGGCCTACAGCAACGCGTTCATCGAGGCGACGCTGGTCAAGGCCATCTTTCCGCATGACGCGCAGCGCCGCCGCTTTCTGCGGGCGGTCGGCAAGAACACGGCCATGGCGGCCATTGCCAGCGTGCTGCCGGTGGCAAGCCTGCAGGCCATGGCCCAGGAAAAACGCACGCTGGAAAAAACCGATCTGAAGATCGGCTTCATCCCGATCACCTGCGCGACGCCCCTGATCATGGGCCACCCGCTGGGCTTCTACCAGAAGGAGGGCCTGAACGTCGAGGTCACCAAGACGGCGGGCTGGGCGCTGGTCCGCGACAAGGTGATCAACAAGGAGTACGACGCCTCGCACTTCCTCTCGCCCATGCCGCTGGCCATGAGCCTGGGGCTGGGCTCCACCGCGGTGCCCACCAATGTGGCGACGATCCAGAACATCAACGGCCAGGCCATCACGATGTCGATCCGCCACAAGGACAACCGGGATCCGAAGAACTGGAAGGGCTTCAAGTTCGGCATCCCGTTCGATTTTTCGATGCACAACTTCCTGTTGCGCTATTTCCTGGCCGAGCACGGCCTGAATCCCGACACCGATGTGCAGTTGCGCGTGATCGCGCCGCCGGAGATGGTGGCCAACCTGCGGGCCGGCAACATCGATGGCTTTCTGGGCCCCGATCCGTTCAACCAGCGCGCGGTGTATGAGGAGGTCGGCTATATCCACACCCTGACCAGGGATCTGTGGAACGGTCACCCCTGCTGCGCCTTCGGCACCACCACCGAGTTCATCCAGAAGCACCCGAACACCTTCGCGGCGCTGTACCGGGCGGTGCTGTCGGCAGCGGCCATGGCGCGCCAGCCCAGGAACCGCGAACTGATCGCCAAGGTGATTGCGCCGCCGCAGTACCTCAACCAGCCCGAGGTGGTGCTGCAACAGGTGCTGACGGGCAAGTTCGCCGATGGCATGGGCAAGATCCAGAACGTGCCGGACCGGGCGGACTTCGACCCCATGCCCTGGCAGAGCATGGCGGTGTGGATGCTCACACAGATGCAGCGCTGGGGCTACATCAAGGGCGACGTGAACTACCAGCAGATTGCCGAGAAGGTGTTCCTGATCACGGATGCCCGCAAGCACATGAAGGCGCTGGGCCAGGATTTCACGGCCGGGCCGGCGTATGCGAAGCACACCATCATGGGCAAGGAGTTCGATCCGGCCAGGGCCGCGGCCTACGCCCGGAGCTTTGCCATCAGCAAGGCGGGGTGATGCCATGAAGACACCGGACAGTCTGAACCTGCGCGCGGCGATCGTGTCGCTGCTGCTGCTGTTGTGCGTGGTGGGTGCCTGGCACCTGGCCACCACGGCCGGCGGTGGCGCTGCCGCGGTGACCGCCGGTCTCTCGGCCGACGAGATCGAGTACCTCAGGATGATGGGCAAGGACCCGGGGGCCACCAAGAGTGGCGGCTTTCCGGGACCGCTGGAGGTGGCCCGCACCAGCTGGGGCCACCTGTCGGATCCGTTCTACGACAAGGGGCCGAACGACAAGGGTATTGGCATCCAGCTGGCGCACTCGCTGGCGCGGGTGGGGCTGGGCTTCCTGCTGGCCCTGCTGGTGGCCATCCCGCTGGGCTTCGTGATCGGCATGTCGCCGCTGATGCAGAAGGCCTTCAACCCGTTCGTGCAACTGCTCAAGCCCATCAGCCCGCTGGCCTGGATGCCGCTGGCGCTCTACACCCTCAAGGACTCGGACGTCAGCGGCATCTTCGTGATCTTCATCTGCTCGATCTGGCCGATGCTGATCAACACGGCCTTCGGCGTGGCCTCGGTCAAGCGCGACTGGATCAATGTGGCCGCCACGCTGGAAGTCAACCCGATCCGCAAGGCCTTCCAGGTGATCCTGCCCGCGGCCGCGCCGACCATCCTGACCGGCATGCGCATCAGCATGGGCATCGCCTGGCTGGTGATCGTGGCGGCCGAGATGCTGGTGGGCGGCACCGGCATCGGCTACTTCGTGTGGAACGAGTGGAACAACCTGTCCATCACCAACGTGATCTTCGCCATCGGCATGATCGGTGTGGTCGGCATGCTGCTCGATCTGGTGTTTGCCCGGCTCCAGAAGGTGGTGACCTATGTGGAGTGACGAGTTCCTGCGCGCAGGCGCATCCCGTGTGGCCCCGGTGGCCACGCCACCCCAGCAGAAGGTAGCGTCGATGTCTTCCGGATTCCTGAAGGTCGAGCGGCTGGCCAAGGCCTACCAGGCCGCCCGGCCCGTGTTTGCCGACGTGTCGTTCGAGATGGCGCGAGGCGAGTTCGTCTGCATCATCGGCCACAGCGGCTGTGGCAAGACCACCATCCTGAACGTGCTGGCCGGTCTGGACACCGCCAGCAGCGGCCACGTGTTCATGGACGGCCGCGAGGTGGCCGGCCCCAGCCTGGAGCGTGGCGTGGTGTTTCAGGGCCATGCCCTGATGCCCTGGCTGACGGTGCGGCAGAACATCGCGTTCGCCGTCCGGTCGCGCTGGCCCGACAGGGGCAAGGACGAGGTCCGGTCCCAGGTCGAGAAGTATGTGGCCATGGTGGGGCTGTCGCACGCCATCGACAAGAAGCCCAGCGAACTCTCGGGCGGCATGAAGCAGCGGGTGGGCATTGCCCGGGCCTTCTCGATCCAGCCCAAGATGCTGCTGCTCGATGAACCCTTCGGCGCGCTGGACGCGCTCACCCGCGGCACGATCCAGGATGAGCTGATGGGCATCGTGCGCCAGACGCAGCAGACCGTCTTCATGATCACGCACGATGTGGACGAGGCCATTTTGCTGGCCGACCGCATCCTGCTCATGAGCAACGGCAGCGACACCGACAGCGGCTACCGGCCCGGTGGCCTGGTCGAGATGGTCGGCAACCCGCTGCCCCGCGAGCGCACGCGCGCCCAGTTGCACCACCTGGACGGCTACTACGACCTGCGCAACCACATCGTGGACTTCCTCGTGTCCCGCGCCAAAGCGGCCTGACGATCTTTCTTCCTTTCTTCCCACCATCAAGAGGCAACACCATGACCCGACTCGCCGTCACCGAGAAGATCATTTCCACCAAAGTCAGCAAAGGCCTGAGCTGGGCCGACGTGGCCAAGAAAATCGGCCAGTCCAAGGAATGGACGACGGCCCTGTGCCTGGGGCAGATGACCGCCACCGCCGCCCAGGCCAAGGTGCTGGGCAAGATCTTCGGCCTGAGCGCCGAAGAGCAGAAGTGGCTGCAGGTGGTGCCCTACAAAGGTTCGCTGCCCACCAGCGTGCCGACCGATCCGCTGATCTACCGCTTCTATGAACTGATCAACGTGTACGGCACCACCTTCAAGGAGCTGATCCACGAGGAGTTCGGCGACGGCATCATGAGCGCCATCGACTTCAAGATGGACCTCCAGCGCGAGAACGACCCCAACGGCGACCGCGTGAACATCGTCATGTCGGGCAAGTTCCTGCCGTACAAGCAGTACTGAGCCCGCTGCGGCGCGGGCCGGTGCCCCGCTCCACGCGGCCCCCGGATGGCCGTCAGCCCGGCAGCGGAATCCACTCGTCCCGGTCGTCGGGCGGCAGCGGGAAGCGGCCGGCCTGCCAGTCGGCCTTGGCCTGCTCGATGCGCTCGCGCCGCGACGAGACGAAGTTCCAGAAGATGTGGCGCTCACCCAGGGGCTGACCGCCGAAGACCATGAGGGTGGCGCCGGCGTCGCCGGCCGTCACGGCATCGCCCTCGCCGGTGAAGACCATGAGCTGGCCGGGCCCGGCGTGGGTGCCGCCGTGGCCCACGGCACCACGGGCCACGTAGACCGCCTGCTCGGCGTGCCCGGTGGGCAGGACCAGGGTGGCGCCGGGCGGCACGGTGGCGTGCAGCGCAAACAGCGGTGAGTGCGTGCGCACCGGCGTGGTGTGGCCGTAGGCGCTGCCGGCGAACAGGCGCCACCAGATGCCCCCCGCACCGCCTTCGGGCATCAGGGACCGGGGGTAGTGGGTGAAGGCGGGCTCGCACTCTTCGTCGGCCACGGGCAGCGCCACCCAGAACTGCATCAGTTCCAGCCCGCCGCCCGCAAACGAGTCGGGGTGGGTGAAACGCTCGGAGTGGCTGATGCCACGACCGGCGGTCATCCAGTTGACATCGCCGGGGCGGATGTCCTGCCGCACGCCCAGGCTGTCGCGGTGCGTGATCTGGCCGCTGAGCAGGTAGCTCACGGTGGACAGGCCGATGTGGGGGTGCGGGCGCACGTCGGCCGCGCGCACGTGTTCGGGCGCCAGGGTCACCGGGCCGGCGTGGTCCAGGAACACGAAGGGGCCGACGTGGCGCCGCCTGGCAAAGGGCAGCACGCGCCGCACCGTCAGGCCGTTGCCCAGGTCGCCGTGTCGGGCGTTGATCAGCATCTCCAGCATGGTGGGTCTCCTCTTGCGGGCAGAGCGACCATTGTGACCGCAAGGGCATTGCCGGCATGCGCTTGGGGGGACAATCCGGCCATGCGCATCGAAACCCTGCGCCAGCGCCTGCGGGCACTCGGCGCCAACCCCCGCCATGAGCAGCGTGTGCTGCGTTTGTGGAGCCAGGCCCTGCCGCAGACCGCGGGCAAGCGCCAGGTCGAGCACTTCCTGCCCGCGCCGCTGGTGGCCGAGCTGCCCGCCATCACCGAAGAGCTGGCCGCGCTGGCCCGACTCGCCTCCGAGCACCCGGGCGAGGATGGCTCGGCACGCCTGCTGGTGCGCCTGGGCGACGGGCAACTGGTGGAGAGCGTGCTGTTGCCGCGCGATGGCCTGTGCGTGTCCACGCAGGTCGGCTGTGCCGTGGGCTGCGTCTTCTGCATGACCGGCACCACCGGCCTGATCCGCCAGCTCGGCAGTGCCGAGATCGTGGCCCAGGTGGCGCTGGCGCGCACGAAGCGGCCGGTCAGGAAGGTGGTGTTCATGGGCATGGGCGAACCGGCGCACAACCTGGACAACGTCATGGAAGCCATCGAGCTGCTGGGCACGGTGGGCAACATCGGGCACAAGAACTTGGTGTTTTCCACCGTGGGCGACCCGCGGGTGTTCGAGACCCTGCCGCGCGGCCCGGTCAGGCCCGCGCTGGCGCTGTCGCTGCACACCACCAGGGCCGATCTGCGCGAACGCCTGCTGCCGCGTGCGCCACGCCTCACGCCCGACGAACTCGTCGAAGCCGGCGAGGCCTATGCCCGTGCCACCGGCTACCCGATCCAGTACCAGTGGACGCTGCTGGCCGGCATCAACGACGGCGACGACGAGATCGAGGGCATCGTGCGCCTGCTCGCGGGCAAGTACGCCATCCTGAACATGATCCCCTTCAACGCGGTCGAGGGCATGCCCTTCGAGCGGCCGGGCTGGGACAAGGCCGCCGACATCGCGCGCCGCCTGCACCGCCGCGGCATCCTGACCAAGCTGCGCCAGTCGGCCGGACAGGACGTGGACGGCGGTTGCGGGCAGTTGCGGGCACGGGCCGAGCGGCCGGTGCGCAGCGTGATACCGGTTGCCGCCGCCTGAGCCCGGGCGGGCTCACTCCCGTTCCAGCTCCAGATACGTCCGGCTGGCGTTGCCCGGGTGCAGCTCGGCGGCGTTGAGCAGGCCCATCCAGGGTCGGGCGTCAAAGGCCTTGATGGCCGCGCTGATGTCCTGGCCTTCGTCCACGGCCTGTTGCATGTGCGCGCGCAAGGCCTTCAGGTAGTCACGCGTCTGTGCCCGGGCCAGGGGCAACTCGCACACCTGACCGTGGCCAGGCACGATGCGCGCTGGCTGCAGAGCCTCCAGCGCGGCAAAACTCTCCAGCCAGCGGCCGGTGTGGCTGACCGGGATCACGCCCAGCATGCGGTCCACATAGACGACATCGCCACTGAAGACCACGCGCTGCTGCGGCAGCCACACCATCACGTCGCCGGGCGTGTGCGCGCCGCCGCGGTGGATGACCTGTACCGTGGTGCCCCCCAGGTTCAGACGCTCGTCGGTGCCGGTCAGCCAGCGCGTGGGCAGGGTGGGCACCGTGCCGTCGAGCTTTTCCTGGAGCGCGGGCGTGAGGGCTGCGATATGGTCGCCGCCGCGCGCCAGCATGTCGGCCTTGCCGTGGGCATGGGCGATCACCTCGGCCCCCTGCGCGGCAAAGTAGCCATTGCCCAGCCAGCGGTGATCCTGCCCGCCGGTGTTGATCACCCATTTGACGGGCTGGGTGGTCACCTGCGCGACCGCCGCATGGATCTTCCGGGCGCTCTGCAGGCTCGCGCCGCTGTCGATCAGCAGTGCACCGTCGGCCGTGACCACCAGACCGATGTTGGCGTTCAGGCCTTCGTTGTCATAGGTGCGGCCCGATTTCTCTCCGATGAAAGCGTACAGACCGGGCGCGACCGGCTCGAAGCGGACCTCGATGGCGTGGGCCGACGCCGTGATGCCCAGCCACAGGGCAGCGGTCAGCACGGGCAGGGCGCGGCGGGTCAGGGGGGGCAGGGGCATGCACGTCTCCGGGGTTGTGGGTATCTCCCTCCAGTATGCACTTTCGCTGTGGCCAGCGCCGCACGCCAGCCGCCAGCGTCATCGCTTGTCAATCGCATTCAAGCCCGGACGACATCCTGAAGATGCCCTCGGCCCTGTGGCAGGCGGTGGCGCGCCGCCGGCGTCGGGGCGAGCGAGGACCTGCCCCCTGGTGCCGATCGGGTGCTTCCCGCCCCACCTGGCAACCGCTGCCAGTGCCGTGGATTAGACTTGCCCTTTTGGGCTGCCCGGTGGGCCGCCCGTTTGTCCTTCTGCTGTCGAAAGAAAGAGATCCCCCCATGCGCTTCACCTCGCTCTGGGCACCGATGGGTGCCGTTGCCCTGGCCGTCGCTGCCCTGGCCCCGGCCCAGGCCGCCGAAACCAAGTCGGTCGCCGTCACGGCCATCGTCGAGCACCCGGCGCTGGATTCGGTGCGCGACGGCGTGCAGGCCGCCCTCAAGGCCGCGGGTTTCGAGGCCGGCAAGAACCTGAAGTGGCAGTACCAGAGCGCCCAGGGCAACACCGGCACGGCGGCGCAGATCGCGCGCAAGTTCATCGGCGACAAGCCCGACGCGATCGTCGCCATCGCCACGCCCTCGGCCCAGGCCGTGGTGGCGGCCACCAAATCGGTGCCGGTGGTGTTCTCGGCCGTGACCGACCCGGTCGCCGCCAAGCTGGTGGCCAGCTGGGAGGCTTCGGGCACCAACGTCACCGGTGTGTCCGATGTGCTGGCGCTGGACAAGCAGATGGAACTGGTGCGCCAGGTGGTGCCGCAGGCCAAGCGCGTGGGCATGGTCTACAACCCCGGCGAGGCCAACTCGGTGGTGGTCGTCAAGGAACTGCAGAAGCTCCTGCCCACCCTGGGCATGACCCTGGTCGAGGCCGCCGCGCCGCGCACCGTGGACGTCAGCAGCGCCGCCCGCAGCCTGGTGGGCAAGGTGGACGTGATCTACACCAACACCGACAACAACGTGGTGTCGGCCTACGAGGCGCTGGTCAAGGTCGGCCAGGATGCCAAGGTCCCGCTGGTGGCCTCCGACACCGACTCGGTCAAGCGCGGCGCGATCGCGGCGCTGGGCATCAACTACCGCGATCTGGGCGAGCAGACCGGCCGCATGGTCGTGCGCATCCTCAAGGGTGAGCAGCCCGGCGCCATCAAGCCCGAGGTCAGCACCAAGGTGGAACTGTTCGTGAACCCCGGTGCCGCCGAGAAGCAGGGCGTCAAGCTCTCCGACGCGCTGGTCAAGTCCGCCGCCCAGGTCATCCAGTAAACCGGGGCGCACCGGGCGTTTGCCATGTCACTGTTTTCGCTGCTGGGGGCCGTCGAGATCGGCCTGATCTTCGCGCTCGTGGCGCTGGGTGTGTACATCTCGTTCCGCCTGCTGCGCTTTCCCGACCTGACGGTCGACGGCAGCTTCCCGCTCGGTGGCGCGGTATGCGCGGTGCTGATCGTGGCGGGGGTGAACCCCTGGCTGGCGAGCCTCGCCGCCGCCGCCGCCGGCGCGGTGGCGGGGCTGATCACGGGCTGGCTCAACGTCCGGCTCAAGATCATGGACCTGCTGGCCTCGATCCTGATGATGATCGCGCTGTACTCGATCAACCTGCGCATCATGGGCGGGCCCAACGTGCCGCTGATCACCGAGCCGACCATCTTCACGCAGTTGCAGCCCGAGAACATGGCCGACTACGTGCTGCGTCCGCTGGTGCTGCTGGTGATCGTGGTCCTGGCCAAGCTGGCGCTGGACTGGTTCTTCGCCACCGAGCGCGGCCTGGCCATCCGCGCCACCGGCTCCAACGCGCGCATGGCGCGCGCCCAGGGCATCCACACCGGTGCGATGGTGCTGCTGGGCATGGCGATTTCCAATGGGCTGGTCGGCCTGGCCGGCGCGATGTTCGTGCAGACCCAGGGCGGCGCCGACATCTCCATGGGCATCGGCACCATCGTCATCGGCCTGGCGGCCGTGATCGTGGGCGAATCCATCCTGCCCTCGCGCCGCATCGTCTGGGCCACGCTGGCCGTGGTGGTGGGCGCGATCGTCTACCGCTTCTTCATCGCCGCCGCGCTCAACAGCGACTTCATCGGCCTGAAGGCACAGGACCTGAACCTGGTCACGGCGGTGCTGGTGACCATCGCGCTGGTGATCCCGCAACTCAAGCGCAAGCTGGCCGCGCGCCGCTGACCGGAGGACATCTGCCATGCTGAGCGCGCAAGACCTGCACATCACCTTCAACCCCGGCACGCCGATCGAGACCCGCGCCCTGCGCGGGCTGTCGCTGCACATCCCGGACGGCCAGTTCGTCACCGTCATCGGCTCCAACGGCGCCGGCAAATCGACCTTCCTGAACGCCGTCTCGGGCGACCTTGCGGTCGACAGCGGGCGCATCGAGATCTCGGGCCAGGACGTCACGCGCCTGCCGGTCTGGGAGCGTGCCCAGCGCGTGGCGCGCGTGTTCCAGGATCCGATGGCCGGCACCTGCGAAGACCTGACGATCGAGGAAAACATGGCGCTGGCCCATCGCCGCGGCGCGCGCCGCACGCTCGGGCAGGCCGTCAGGGGCCCGATGCGCGAGCTGTTCCGCGAGCGCCTGGCCATCCTGGGCCTGGGCTTGGAAAACCGCCTCAGCGACCGCATCGGCCTGCTCTCGGGCGGCCAGCGCCAGGCCGTGAGCCTGCTGATGGCGGCGCTGCAGCCCTCGCGCATCCTGCTGCTGGACGAGCACACCGCGGCGCTGGACCCGCGCACGGCGGACTTCGTGCTGCAACTGACCGCCCGCATCGTGGCCGAGAGCCAGCTCACCACGATGATGGTCACGCACAGCATGCGCCAGGCACTGGACGTGGGCGAGCGCACCGTGATGCTGCACCAGGGCCAGGTGGTGCTCGATGTCTCGGGCGAGGAGCGCGCCCGCATGGATGTGCCCGACCTGCTGCAGATGTTCGAGAAGGTGCGCGGCGAAAAGCTCGCCGACGACGCGCTGCTGCTGGGGTGACGCCCCGCCGGCACGGCACTGCCGCCGTTGCCTGTCCGCCCGGGACGTGACCGGGCCTGTGCTCAGCCCAGTGTCATCGGGCACGAGCTGGTCTTGACGCGCACCGCGGCGGGCCTGTGTGCATAGGGCACCGGGCAGGCGTCCGGTCCCGCGCCCTGGCGCCGTGCCACCAGCTTGGCGGCGATGGTGGCGGCCTGGCGGCCGATGGGCTCGATGTAGCGACTGGCCTGGCCCTCGATGGTGATGCAGTCGCCCAGCGCATGGATGCGCGGATGGCTGGTGGCCAGGGTGACGGGGTCCACCGCGATGCCCTGGCGCCATGTCAGACCGGCGCTGTCGGCCAGCCGGTGGGGGGTGGCCAGACCGGTGGCCGCGATCACCTGATCGACCTGCAGCACCTCGCCGCTGCTCAGGCGCAGGCGCTTGTGCTCGCCGGCCTCTTCCACCGCCGCCACGCCCACGCTGCCGATGAAGCGGATGGGCAGATCCTGCCACGCCCGCAGCGCGGTCTGTCCGGCACCCTGCGCCTGCCAGCGCGCCAGCGGCTCGGGTTGCGGGTCGATCAGGCTGACCCGGCAGCCGGCCAGCGCCAGGTCGTTGGCCAGCTCGCTGCCGATCAGGCCCGCGCCCACGATGGCCACGTGGGGCGACATGCCCGCGGGCCACACACCGGTGTCCGGCAGGCCCAGGCTCTCGCGCAGCCGCCGGTAGGCGTCCAGGTGGTTGATGCGCCAGCACAGCTCGGCCGGCAGGGCGGGGGGCAGGGCCACCTGCGCGCCGTGCGCCAGCACCAGCTCCGAGAAGGGCAGGGTGCCGCGTGTGGTGCTCAGCGTCAGGGTGCGCGGGCAGATGCGGGTGGCCTGCGTCCGGGCCATCAGGCGCACGCCCAGGCGCTCGGCCGCCTCGGCACCGGTCTCGCGCACCAGGCTGTCCATGGCCAGGCGCCTGGCCAGCGCCACCGACAGCAGCGGCTTGTCGTACACGTCGGCCGCGCAGCCGCTGACCAGGGTGATCGGCAGCGCCGCGTCCAGCGCGCGCAGCGCCTCGGCCATGGCCCAGCCGGCACGTCCGCCGCCCACGATCACCACCCCCGGCGCCGCTTTGCCTGCCACGCGGGGCCCGGCCGCGGCCGTGCGTGGTGCCGCACCCGCCGCCGGGCGCACCGGCGGGGTATAGGGCGAGAAGTCCGCCTTGGTCACCTGGCACAGCGGACAGGCCCAGTCATCGGGAATGTCCTCGTAACGGGTGCCCGGTGCCAGCCCGCTGTCCGGGTCGCCCTTGGCCTCGTCGTAGATCCAGCCGCAGGCGTGGCAGATGTACTGGCGGTACGGGATGGGGGGCTCGGCGGCGGGGCTGGACATGGGCGGGCTCCGGTGCGGATCGGGTTTCAGGCGGGCAGGGTGTCGGCGCACAAGGCGGCCACTTCCTTGCGCAGGTGCTTGATGGCCGGTGTGACGATGGCCACGAACTGCGCTTCGCGCACACGGCGCTGCACGTCCGAGCTCATCAGGTAGCCGCGCGCGCCCTGGTGCATCAGCGCCGAGTTGGCCGCGCGCAGGCACAGTTCGCCGCCGGCCAGGCGGGCACCGAGCACATCCAGGAAGTAGGCCTCCGACGTGTCGTAGGGCGTCTCGGCCAGGCGGGCCACCGTGGCCAGCAGGTCATCGAGCTCGGCCTGCAACTGGTCGGGCCGGTCGTCCAGATACTGGTTCACGTGGCCCAACTGGTCTTCCACCCGCCACATGCTGTCGATGGCGCCCTGGGTGATGCCGGCCGCGATGCCGCACTGCAGCAGCACGAAGGCAGCCCGGATGCGGCGGATGTAGGGCCGGCACGGATCGGCCACGATGTCCCCGGCGCCGATCACCAGGTCCTTGCACTGCACGGCGTAGGTCCCCGTGCCCTCCATGCCCGAGAACCTGGGGCAGGGCTTGAGCGTGACGCCGGGCGCATCGCAGTGCAGCATGAACATCACCTCGCGGCCCGGTTCTCCTTCGACCGCGGCCACCGCGCCAAAGTAATGCCCGGCCGCCAGGTTGCTCACCCACGGCAGCGTGCCGTTGATGCGGTAGCCGCCGTTCACCGGCGTGGCCCTGAGCAGCAGGTTCTCGATCTGTGCGAAGCACTTCATCGGGTTGGACATGCCGGTGCCGCCCAGCGTGGCGCCGCTGAGGTGGCGCTGCAGGCGCTCGCCGTGCAGCGCCTCGTTGTCGGAGGCGTCCATGTACAGCGCGGCCGCCGCCTGGGCCCACATCATGAAGGCGGTGGCACCGCACACCTTGCCGGCCTCGGCCATGGCCGCCATCGCGTCCATGTAGCTGCCGGGCCGCCCCGGCTGGTCGATGTGCGCGCTCATCGCGCCCACGGCGCCCAGGGCGTGCAACAGGTCGGCCGGATAGGCGCCTTCGTCGATGGCCTGTGCACGTTCGGCCAGCGGGCCCTGGGCGATGGCGCGCACGGCGGCCAGCAGGTCTTCTGTGCGGGTGGCGGCAGCCACGTCGGTGGGCATGTCAGCGACGTTCATGGGGGGACTCCTGCGATGGGGCTTCAGGCCATGGAAATGGTGAAGGGCACGGGGTTGCGGATGGTGTTGGCCACCGGCGAGTAGAAGTTGGCGTGCTGCACGATCTCCTCCAGCACCTCGCGCGGGGCATCGCCTTCCACCAGCACCTTCACCCGCACGGCCTGAAAGCCCATCTGCGGTGGCGTCATCTCCAGCGCGCCACCGGCGCCCCAGGCAGCGGGGTTGCCGATGTCGCCCTCGAGAAACACCTCCAGCCGGCTGAGCTTCACGCCCTTCCAGGTGGCCACGGCCGTCACGCCCACGGCAATGCAGCCACCCAGGCCCGAGAGCACGATCTCGCCCGGCGCCGGCGCGGTGTCCTGCCCGAACAGGTGCAGCGGCTCATCGACCACCACGGTGTGCTTCTCGCCCACGTGCGAGATCGAGCGGTACTGCCCCTCCATCACGGTGTGGACCTTGTTGGTGCCGCGGCGGTCCGGGTTGGCCTTGCCGGCGGCGGCGAACGCGGCCAGGCCCTGGCCATCGATGGGGCGCAGGCAGGTCTTGACGGTGGTGACGGGGTCGAGGGTATCGGTGGTCATGGAAGCTCCAGGGTTCAAGGAAAAAAAGAGAAAAGGTCAGGGGATCAGGCGGCCAGCGGCAGCGGTGCGGGCGCCACCAGGGCGGGCAGGCCGGACTCGATGGGCAGGCCGGGGTCGCGCGACCATTCGTTCCACGAGCCGAAGTACATGCGCACATCGGCAAAGCCGGCCTGCTTGAGTGCCAGGAAGGTGTTGGACGCGCGCGCGCCCTTGAAGCAGTACAGGTAGATGGTGTCGGTGGGCGTGATGCCGGCGGTGGCGCACTCGGCCTTCACCTCGTCGGGCGACTTGAACACCGGACCGGTGGCCGAGGGCTTCATGAAGCGGTACCACTCGATCCATTTGGCGCCCGGCAGCCGGCCCTTGCGCGGGGCAAAGTCCTTGCCATAGGGGCTGGAGCTTTCGCCGATCCACTCGTCCACATCGCGCACGTCCAGCAGCACGGTACCCGTGCCCAGTGCCGCCAGCACGTCGGCCCGCGTCAGCATCACGCCGGTCAGGGGTCGGTCCGGGAAGCTGGCGGGGGTGGGCGTGGCGGCCTCGGTGGACACGGGCAGTCCCGCCGCCTTCCAGGCCGAGAAACCGCCGTTGAGTACCTTGACCTTGGGGTAGCCCAGCCAGGTGAGCAGGTAGTAGCCCCGGCACGACTGGCCGTAGCCGCTGTTCATCGCGTCCTCGTAGAAGACGGCGGTTTCGGCACCGGACAGGCCCGCATCGCCCAGCGCCCTGGCAAAGGTGGCCTTGAGCTCCTGCAGACCCTCGGGCGTGGATGTGGCCAGAAAGGTGAAGATCTCGCGCAAATTGACCGCGCCGGGGATGTGGCCCGCCGCATAGGTGTCCGCGTCGCGGGTGTCGATGACGACCACCGGTTCGGCGGCCTGCAGGGCAGCGAGCTGCTCGGGAGACATCAGGATGGCTTCAGTGCTCATGGGGACCTCTGAATCAGGGCAAAGGCAAGATCGCCTGGGCCCTGTATCGCAACCGCCGTGCCAGGGTGGCGGTCGGCCCGGCCGGTGAGAGAAATTGCTTGATTTGATTGAAGTTTTTCCCGGTTTCTGTGGCGGGATTCGATGCCGTCCGGCGACGGGGGCCTGACATTTCGTTGACACAATGTCGACACATGGTCGGATCACAGCGCCCCGCTGCGAGGGGGACCAGAATCGGCGACACTTGTCGGCAGTTGCCTCACACCCGTGGCGAAGCGCGGCACATCCGTGGCCGCCGTGCATGCCGGCCCGCGGGTGGATCGCCCGCCCTGCCGCACGCTGACCGGAGCCCCCATGAAAACCATCGACGAAATGCTCCACCTGGAACTGCTGACCGCCGACCAGCACCGCCAGATCAGCGCCTGGATCGCCCGGGCCAACGGCCCGGACGAGATCCTGAAGATGCCCCCGGCCCTGTGGCAGGCGGTGGAGCGCGCCAGCGCCGTCATGGGCATTGACGACGATCTGCTGCGCCCGCCCGCGATGGATGCGGGGGGGCTGGTCTGCGGGTGAACCGCCTCAGCGCAAACCCGCCTTGCGCAACCGGTAGCTGAACTGCCGCAGCGTCAGCCCCAGGCTTTGCGCGGCGCGCGACTGGTTGCCGTGGTGCAGGGCCAGGGCCTGGGCCAGTTGGCGGGCGTCGTGCGAGTGGGCGCTCAGATAGTCGCGCACCAGCGGGGCCTCGGGGGCCCCCGGGGCCACCGCCAGGGGGGCGGAATGGGCGGCGTCGGACAGAGGGTGGGTGTCGGGCAGGAAGCGGCCCAGATCGTCGGCGTGCACCACCGGCTGATCGGCCAGCAGCACCAGGCGCTCGACCACGTTGCCCAGTTCGCGGATGTTGCCCGGCCAGTCCAGCCGTTCCAGCCGCTGCAGGGCGTCGGCGGCCAGGTGCACGTTGCGCTGGTGGGCCTGGTTGGCCCGGTTCACGAAATGCAGGGCCAGGGCGCGGATGTCTTCGCGGCGCTCGCGCAGGCTGGGCAGCCGGATCGGCACCACGTTCAGGCGGTAGTACAGGTCCTGCCGGAAGCGGCCCGCGGCGGCCTCCTGCGCCAGATCGCGGTTGGTGGCGGCCACCAGCCGCACGTCGATGCGGATTTCGCGCTGGCCGCCCAGGCGCACCAGGGTGCCCTCCTGCAGGGTGCGCAGCAGCTTGGCCTGCATGGCCAGTGGCAGTTCGCCGATCTCGTCCAGAAAGATGGTGCCGCCGTGCGCCTGCTCGAACCAGCCGGGCCGCGCCTGCGTGGCGCCGGTGAAGGCGCCGCGTTCGTGGCCGAACAGCTCGGACTCGAACAGCGTGTCCGGAATGGCCGAGCAGTTGACCTTGATGAAGGGCTGGTCACGGCGGCCGCTGGCCAGGTGCACGGCGCGCGCGAACAGCTCCTTGCCCGTGCCCGACTCGCCCAGCAGCAGCACCGTGGCCTGCGACTGCGACACGCGCTCCAGTTCGCCCAGGGCCTGCAGCAGCGCGGGGGAGCGGCCGATCAGGCCGTAGCGGGCGCTGGCGCTGTCCAGGGCACGGGCCAGGGCCTCGTTGCGCGCCTGCAGTTGCGCGGTTGTCGCCTGCACCAGGCGTTCAAGCTGCAGCAACTGGCCGGTCAGTGTGGCCAGGGTGCGCAGCACCGCCAGGTCATCGGTCAGGCGCCGGCGCCGGCTGCGGATGCGATGGCAGGCCAGCACGCCGGCCACGCGGCCGTCCACCTCGATCGGCAGGGCCAGGAAGGCGACGGTGTCCGCGGGCAGCTGTTTGCGCCGCACACTGCGGAACAGAAACAGCGGCTCGGCGTCGATATCCTGCACGATGATGGCCTGACCGCTGGCCAGCACCCGCCCGGTGATGCCTTCGCCCGGTGCGTAGCGGCCGCGCCGGCGCTCGGCCGCCGTCAGCCCGTAGGCCAGCCGGATGCCGGCCTGCTGGCGGTCGTCGTCGTCCACCAGCACGATGCGGCCCCGGTTCAGGCCCAGCAGCTCGCTCATCAGGTGCAGCATCTCGTGCAACACCGGCTCGGGCGAGAGGCTGCGACCGACGCGCTTCATCACCTCGTGCAACAGCAGGAGTTCCTGGGCATGCCAGTCAACGGTGGCGGGTGTCATGCCGGGGAGATAAGCAAGCTTCGCACCAGAGCTGGGCGGCAGACGGTAAAATGGCCGCCTCTCAAGGAGCGTTGCAGCGCCGGGCATCCCGCCGGCGTCAGGCTTGAGAACACGGGCGACCACCGCCCTGCCGGCCCTGCCGGCCGCAACGGCGCTCACCAGTTTCCGAACCCTTTCTGGTGAGTCCATGTCTGCCGTTGCCCCTTCCCCGTCTGCCCCTGCGTCCGCCGTGTCCGTTCCGCCCATGCTGCTGTCGGGCCTGGAGCCCCTGTTCATCGGCGAGGGCAGCCTGTTCGTCAACGTCGGCGAGCGCACCAACGTCACCGGCTCCAAGGCCTTCGCGCGCATGATCCTCGAGGGCCGCTACGAGGACGCGCTGGCCGTCGCGCGCCAGCAGGTCGAGAACGGCGCCCAGATCATCGACATCAACATGGACGAGGCCATGCTCGACAGCAAGGCCGCCATGGTGCGTTTCCTCAACCTGATCGCCGGCGAGCCCGACATCGCGCGCGTGCCGATCATGATCGACTCGTCCAAGTGGGAAGTGATCGAGGCCGGTCTGCAATGCGTGCAGGGCAAGGGCATCGTCAACTCCATCTCCATGAAGGAGGGCGTCGAGGCGTTCAAGCGCCAGGCGACGCTGGTCAAGCGCTATGGCGCCGCCGCCGTGGTGATGGCCTTCGACGAGCAGGGCCAGGCCGACACCTTCGCGCGCAAGATCGAGATCTGCGAGCGCGCCTACCGCATCCTGGTGGACGAGGTGGGTTTCCCGCCCGAGGACATCATCTTCGACCCGAACATCTTCGCGATCGCCACCGGCATCGAGGAGCACAACAACTACGCGGTCGACTTCATCGAGGCCACGCGCTGGATCAAGCAGCACCTGCCGGGCGCCAAGGTCTCGGGTGGCGTGTCCAACGTCTCGTTCAGCTTCCGCGGCAACGAGCCGGTGCGCGAGGCCATCCACACCGTGTTCCTGTACCACGCGATCCAGGCCGGCATGGACATGGGCATCGTCAACGCCGGCATGATCGGCGTCTATGACGAGCTCGATCCCGAGCTGCGCGAGCGTGTCGAGGACGTGGTGCTCAACCGCCGCCCCGACGCGGCCGAGCGCCTGCTGGAGATTGCCGATGCGGCCAAGGGCGCGGCCAAGGACGACAGCCAGAAGAACGCCTGGCGCGCGCTGCCCGTCCGCGAGCGCCTGGCGCACGCGCTGGTGCGCGGCATCACCGACCACATCGTCGAGGACACCGAGGAGATGTGGCAGCTCATCAAGGCCGAGGGCGGGCGTCCGCTGGCCGTGATCGAGGGGCCGCTGATGGACGGCATGAACGTGGTCGGCGACCTGTTCGGCGCCGGCAAGATGTTCCTGCCCCAGGTGGTCAAGAGCGCGCGCGTGATGAAGCAGGCCGTGGCCCACCTGCTGCCCTACATCGAGGAAGAGAAGCGCCAGCTGGCCGCCGCGGGTGCCGAGACGAAAGCCAAGGGCAAGATCGTGATCGCCACGGTCAAGGGTGACGTGCACGACATTGGCAAGAACATCGTCACCGTGGTCCTGCAGTGCAACAACTTCGAGGTCGTGAACATGGGCGTGATGGTGCCCTGGCAGGACATTCTGGCCAAGGCCAAGGCCGAAGGCGCCGACATCGTCGGCCTCTCGGGCCTGATCACGCCGAGCCTGGAGGAGATGCAGGTGGTGGCCGCCGAGATGCAGAAGGACCCGTACTTCCGCGAGCGGCAGACCCCGTTGCTCATCGGCGGTGCCACCACCAGCCGCGTGCACACGGCGGTGAAGATATCGCCGCACTACGAGGGTCCCGTGGTCTACGTGCCCGACGCCTCGCGCAGCGTGAGCGTGGCCCAGGGCCTGATCGGGGACGGGCGCGTGGCGTTCCTGGCCGAGCTCAACGCCGACTACGAGCGTGTGCGTCGCCAGCACGCGAACAAGAAGCAGGTGCCGCTGTGGCCGCTGGCGCGCGCGCGCGCCAACGCCACGCCCGTGGACTTCGAGACCTGGAAGCCGGTGCCGCCCAAGTTCATCGGCCGCCGCGTGTTCCGCAACTACGACCTGACCGAGCTGGCCGACTACATCGACTGGGGCCCGTTCTTCCAGACCTGGGACCTGGCCGGCGCATTCCCGGCCATCCTCGACGACGAGGTCGTGGGCGAGCAGGCGCGCAAGGTGTATGCCGACGCGCAGGCCATGCTGAAAAAAATCATCGAGGGCCGCTGGCTCACGGCCAACGCCGTCATCGGCCTGTACCCGGCCAACCGGCTCGGCCACGACGACATCGCGCTGTATGCCAACGAGTCACGCCAGCAGCCGGTGCTGGTCTGGCACGGGTTGCGCCAGCAGGCGGAAAAACAGGAAATCGACGGCGTGATGCGGCCCAGCCGCTGCCTGGCCGATTTCGTTGCACCGGCCGGCACGGCCGACTACGCGGGCGTGTTCGCGGTGACGGCGGGCATCGGCGCCGAGAAGAAGGAACAGGCGTTCCTGGCGCAGCTCGACGACTACTCGGCGATCCTGTTCAAGTCGCTGGCCGACCGCCTGGCCGAGGCCCTGGCCGAGCGCATGCACGAGCGCGTGCGCAAGGAGCTGTGGGGTTACGCGAGCGACGAGCAGTTGAGCAACGCGCAACTCATCAAGGAGCAGTACCAGGGCATCCGGCCGGCGCCGGGCTACCCCGCGTGCCCGGACCACTCGGTCAAGCGCGCCATGTTCGCGCTGCTGCAGGCCGACGAGATCGGCATGGGGCTGACCGACAGCCTGGCGATGACGCCGGCCGCCAGCGTCAGCGGCTTCTACCTGGCCCACCCCGAAAGCACCTACTTCAACGTCGGGCGCATCGGCGAGGACCAGGTCGAGGACCTGGCCGCCCGCAGCGGTGTCGAGGTGGCCGAACTCCGGCGCTGGCTGGGGCCGAATCTCTGAGGGCCGGCACCGGGGCGGGCGGGCTCAGGTCCGTCCGTCCTCAGGGCAGCCCACGCGCTCGACCGTGGTCGAGCCCATCACGGTCACGCCCTTCTGCTCGGCGTTGTTGCCCATCACCGTGGTGCCACCCGAGGACATGGCGATCTGGGCGTTGCAGGCCAGACGGATGGTCAGGCCGCCCATGACGTTCACGGTGGTGCGCAGGCAGTACCAGCCGTTGGGGTTGAGCAGCTCGATCTCGCTGCCGCCCATCACGTTGACACCCGGGTTGACGACCACCAGCGAGGGGCGGGCTGTCTTCTCGTAGTCGCCCGAGGCCTGGCCGATGCCGAACACCTTGACCGAGGTGCTCAGCACGCGGTAGCCGGGCTTCTTGCCGAAGGGGTGGCTGCCCCAGGCCTGGAGGCAGGCAGCGACGCCGCTGTCGATGTCGTCATCGGCGAGGGCAGCGGTGGTGGTGCCCAGGGAAAGCGCGGTGGTGGCCAGCAGCACGCGCGCCAGCCGTGGCAATGCGAAACTCATGTGGTGGATCTCCATCAGTGGCGGATGCGCCGGCCCGATGTGCATTCCGTCGCATTCCGCTGGCCGTCAATTGTGCCCGCATTGCCGCGCCCACCGCAGCCGGCCGGGCTGCGGTAAGCTTTCGGCGTCTTCCCGGACCGATCGATCATCTCGCAGGAGCCTCTCATGTTCCACCGTGCCCTTCGCCGCGCCGCTGCCGTGCTGGCCGCCCTCACCCTCAGCGCCGGCCTCGCCGGCTGCGGCTACAACGACTTTCAGCGTCTGGACGAGCAGACCCGCTCGGCCTGGTCCGAAGTGCTCAACCAGTACCAGCGCCGCGCCGACCTGATCCCCAACATCGTGGCCACCGTCAAGGGCGAGGCCAACTTCGAGCAGGAGACGCTGACCAAGGTGATCGAGGCGCGCGCCAGAGCCACCAGCATCCAGGTCACGCCCGAGATGCTGTCCGATCCGGCCGCCATGCAGCAGTTCCAGCAGGCGCAGGGCGAGCTCGGCAGCGCGCTCAGCCGCCTGATGGTGGTGGTCGAGCAGTACCCCAACCTCAAGGCCAACCAGGCCTTCGCCGACCTGCGCGTGCAGCTCGAAGGCACCGAGAACCGCATCACGGTGGCGCGCAACCGCTACATCGCGGCGGTGCAGGAATACAACGTGCTCTCGCGCAGCTTTCCGACCAACCTGACCGCCATGGTCTTCGGCTACAAGCCCAAGGAGGGCTTCACGGTGGCCGACGAGGCCGCCATCAGCACGCCACCCCAGGTCGATTTCGCCAAGTAAGTGGACGCGGGTCTGATGTGGCGGGCACCGGATGCGGGCCACCGGTGGCACTGGCTCCGTTGGTGCCTGACGGTCTGCCTGGTGTGGCCGGTGCTGGCGCTGGCGCAGGGCCTGCAGCCGGTGCCGTCGCTCAGCGCCCGTGTCATCGACCAGACCGGCACCCTGGCGGCGACCGAGGTGGCTGCGCTGGAGCAAAGGCTGGCCGATTTCGAGCAGCGCCGCGGCACCCAGATCGTCGTGCTGCTGGTCCGGACCACCGCCCCCGAGGACATCGCGGACTACACCCAGCGGCTGGGCGATGCCTGGAAGATCGGCCGGCGCGAGGTCGGCGATGGCCTGCTGTTCGTCATTGCGGTGGACGACCGGCGCCTGCGCATCGCGCCGGCCAAGGCACTCGAGGGCGCGATCCCCGACGTGCTCGCGCGCCGCATCCTCGACCAGGTGGTGACGCCGGCCTTCCGCCAGGGCGACTACGCCGGCGGCATCGGGGCCGCGCTGGACCATCTGCAGGCCCGCATCGAGGGCGAGGAGCTGCCGCTGCCCGAGGTGACACCCAGCGGGCGCGCCACCATCGGCGGGGCCGACTGGCTCGACATCGCCGTGCTGCTGATCGTGGCGGTGCCCCTCATCGCCTCGGTGCTGCGCAGCATGCTGGGCAACACGCTGGGCTCGTTGGCGGCCGGCGGGGCGGCCGGCTTTCTGGCCTGGAACCTCAGCGGCCTGCTGTGGGTGGCCATCGTGGCCGGCTTGCTGGGTCTGCTGGCCTCGCTGTTCCTGATGCAACTGCCGGTCAGTCCGCCGCGCGGCCGGGGAGGGCGGGGCGGTTGGGGTGGTGGCTCCTCCGGGGGCTGGGGTGGCGGCGGCTGGTCATCGGGCGGCGGCGGATTCTCTTCCGGCGGGGGCGGCAATTTCGGTGGCGGCGGTGCCTCCGGGGGGTGGTGAGACGGTGATGAGCGACGCACGCGAATCCCTCTGGCGCCGCTGGCTGCGCTGGTGCCGGCACCGCTGCCTGCCGGCCACGGTGGCGCACCGTGCCGTGCCGCCCGACATGGCCGACCGCCTGCAGCGGCGCGTGGCCGCCAGCGAGCAGCGCCACAGCGGCGAGATCTGCCTGTGCGTCGAAGGCGTGTTGCCCGACAGCGATCTGTGGCGGGCCGGGCGCGACGAGCCGCTGCAAGCGGTGGTGCGCGAACGCGCCCTGGCCTGGTTCGGCACACTGCGCGTGTGGGACACCGAGCGCAACAACGGCGTGCTCATCTACCTGCTGCTGGCCGAGCGGCGCATCGACATCGTGGCCGACCGCGGCATCGCCCGCCATGTGCCCGACGCGCACTGGCAGGGCGTGGTGCAGCGGCTGGCCGCTCGGCTGCGCACGGGTGACACCGAAGGTGGCCTGACCGAGGCGCTGGAGGAAGTCTCGGCGCTGCTGGTCGAGCACTTTCCGCTGACCGAGGGCGAGGCCAACCCGAATGAACTGGCGGACCACGTGCGGGTGGTCTGACGCCGCGCCACGCGTGCCGGAACCTATCCGCCCGCCCGCGGGCCGCGCCGGTACTGTACCGCCTCGGCCACGTGCGCCACACCCACCTGCTCGCTGCCGGCCAGGTCGGCGATGGTACGGGCCACCCGCATGGCGCGGTGGGTGCTGCGGGCGCTCCAGCCCAGGCGCGTGGCGGCGGTTTGCAGGAAGGTCAGTGCCTGGTCCTCGGCCCGCAGGCACGCGTCGAGGCTGTGACCGGTCAGGGTGTGGTTGGGGCCGCCCTGGCGCCGCGTCGCCTGCTGGCGCGCGGCGATCACCCGCTCACGCACCTGGGCGCTGGCCTCCCCGGGCCGGGCGTGCAGCAGCTCGTCGGGGGGCAGGGCCGGCACCTCCACGTGCAGGTCGATGCGGTCGAGCAGCGGGCCGCTGAGCTTGCCCTGGTAGCGCGCGATCTGCTCGGGCGTGTCGCGGCAGGCCCGGCCGGGATGGCCGAGGTAGCCGCAGGGACAGGGGTTCATCGCCGCGATCAACTGGAAGCGCGCCGGGAACTCGCTTTGCATGGCGGCGCGCGAAATCCGGATGTGGCCGGTTTCCAGTGGCTCGCGCAAGGCCTCCAGTGCGCCGCGGGCGAACTCGGGGAACTCGTCGAGGAACAGCACGCCATGGTGCGCCAGCGAGATTTCGCCGGGCCGCGGCGGTGAGCCGCCACCCACCAGGGCGACGGCGCTGGCGCTGTGGTGCGGTGCCGCGGTCGGGCGCAGACCCCAGCGCTCGATGCGGAAGCGCCCGGCCAGCGAGGCCACGGCCGCCGCTTCGAGCGCCTCCGTGGTGGTCATCGGCGGCAGCAGGCCGGCGAAGCGCTGCGCCAGCATGGACTTGCCCGAGCCCGGCGGGCCGACCATCAGCAGGCTGTGGCCGCCGGCGGCGGCGATTTCGAGGGCACGGCGGGCGGCGGCCTGCCCCTTGACGTCGGCCAGGTCCGGGTAGTGGTCGGCGGGGCCGCACTCCGCTGGCCGCAGGCGCAGCCAGCCGCCGTCGTCAACGGGTTCGGGCAGGGCCCCGGCCTCGCCCTCGGGCAGGAAGCGCTGCACCACGTCGAGCAGGTGACGGGCGCGGTAGACCTGTGCGTGCGGCACCAGCGCGGCTTCCTCGGCGCTGTCGGGCGGCAGCACCAGGCGGGTCGGCGGCGGGCTCCCGGGGTGGCCGCCGCCGTGGGCATGCAGCGCCAGGCACATGGCCAGCGCGCCGCGCACCGGCCGCAACTCGCCGCCCAGCGACAGCTCGCCGGCGAACTCCCAGCCCTGCAGCCTGGCGCCGTCGATCTGGCCGCTGGCGGCCAGGATGCCCAAGGCGATGGGCAGGTCGAAGCGGCCGGAGTCCTTGGGCAGGTCGGCCGGGGCCAGGTTGACCGTGATGCGCTTGTTGCTGGGGAATTCCAGCCCGGCATTGGCAATGGCCGAGCGCACGCGCTCGCGTGCCTCCTTGACCTCGGTGTCCACCAGACCGACCAGCGTGAAACTGGGCAGGCCGTTGGCCAGGTGCACCTCCACCTGCACCGGACGTGCCTGCAAGCCCTGCAGTGCCCGGCTGTGCACCAAGGACAGGCTCATGCGGGTTCTCCCTGTTTTGGTGCATGTTCCGGATCGATCCAGGGAACGGTCGCCATGCACCTGTTTTGTGCGCTGTCGGGGGTGATTGGGGCCGCCGACGCCGGAAATGATGGCACGAAGGCGTGCGGCCGCGCTCCCCCGGATAGGGGGAACGCCCCTGGGCATCCCCCTGGAGCCGCCCGGGGCGTGACACGGGACGAGGATCGGGATGCTCAGGCTGGCACGCTCCATGCTAGGTCCTATCCGCGAACGATTCATTACACGGGGGAGCCCATGAAACCTGTCGCATCCGAGGTGGTGCCTGCCCGCGAGGGTGGTGCCATGAGTTTCAGACCCGCTGCCGGCTTCCTGGCCTGACAGCGCCGATATCCGAGAAGAGGACACATCGCATGAAAATGGTCTCAGCCATCATCAAGCCGTTCAAGCTGGACGAGGTGCGCGAAGCGCTCTCCGGCATGGGCGTACAAGGCATCACCGTGACCGAAGTGAAGGGCTTCGGCCGTCAGAAGGGCCACACCGAGCTGTACCGCGGCGCCGAGTACGTCGTTGACTTCCTGCCCAAGGTGAAGATCGAGGCCGCCGTTGACGACGCGCTGGTCGATCGGGTCATCGAAGCCATCGAAGGCGCTGCGCGCACCGGCAAGATCGGCGACGGAAAGATCTTCGTCTCCCCGCTCGAACAGGTGGTTCGCATCCGCACCGGCGAAACCGGCAAGGAAGCGCTCTGAACCCGCATCCCACACAAGAAAGATCACCGACATGAAAAAGCTCATTGCTTCCCTATTGCTGGGTCTGGGCATGGCCTTTGCCGGCGTCAGCGCCGTGGCCCAGACCGCCGAGGCCCCTGCCGCCATCGAGGCGCCCGCCGAAGCTGCCGCTGCGCCGGCGGCCGACGCCGCACCTGCTGAAGCGGCCCCCGCTGCCGATGAACCGAAGGTCGATTCGGGCGACACCGCCTGGATGATGACCTCCACGCTGCTGGTCATCCTGATGACCATTCCCGGTCTGGCGCTGTTTTACGGCGGCCTGACCCGCTCGAAGAACATGCTGTCGGTGCTGATGCAGGTGTTCGTCATCTTCTCGCTGATCAGCGTGCTGTGGTCGATCTATGGCTACAGCCTGGCGTTCGCGGGTGAGGGCAAGTTCTTCGGCGATCTGTCCAAGATGTTCCTCAAGGGCGTGACCGCCGACACCTTCGGCGCGCTGAGCACGATCCCCGAGTACGTGTTCATCTCCTTCCAGGGCACTTTTGCGGCCATCACCGTGGCCCTGATCGTCGGCTCCTTTGCCGAGCGCATCAAGTTCTCCGCCGTGCTGGTGTTCGCCGTGCTGTGGTTCACCTTCAGCTACGTGCCGATGGCCCACATCGTGTGGGGTGGCGGTCTGCTGGGTGCCGACGGCGCGCTGGACTTCGCCGGCGGTACCGTGGTGCACATCAACGCCGGTATTGCCGGTCTGGTGGGCGCCTACGTGCTGGGCAAGCGCATCGGCTTCGGCAAGGAATCGATGGCGCCGCACAGCCTGACGCTGACCATGGTGGGTGCCTCGCTGCTGTGGGTGGGCTGGTTCGGCTTCAACGCCGGCTCCGCCGGTGCCGCCAACGGTGGTGCAGGCCTGGCCTTCATCAACACCGTGCTGGCCACCGCCGCCGCCACGCTGAGCTGGATTGCCGTCGAGGGCCTGACCAAGGGCAAGGCCTCCATGCTGGGTGCCGCTTCCGGTGCCGTCGGTGGCCTGGTGGCCATCACCCCCGCTGCCGGCTTCGTCGGCCCCATGGGCTCGATCGTGATGGGTCTGCTGGCCGGTGTGGTGTGCGTCTGGGGCGTGACCGGCCTGAAGCGCCTGCTCAATGCCGATGACTCCTTCGACGTGTTCGGCGTCCATGGCGTGGGCGGCATCCTGGGTGCCATCCTGACCGGCGTGTTCGTCGCCGAAGGTCTGGGTGGTACGGGCCTGGCCGAAGGCGTGAGCATGGGTGCCCAGGTCTGGATCCAGATCAAGAGCGTGCTGTTCACCATTGTGTGGTCTGCCGTCGTCGCCTTCATCGCCTACAAGATCGCCGACCTGACCGTGGGTCTGCGTGTCAGCGAAGAAGCCGAGCGCGAAGGCCTCGACATTTCCTCCCACGGCGAGGCGGCCTACAACCGCTGAACCACGGGGGAACCCCGGCGTGGCGTGCGGCTGGCCAGTGGATCCCAAGCCGCCACGCAGTCTCTGAGAGTCTCCTTTGGATGTTCACCCCGCGCTGCCGCAAGGCACGCGGGGTTTTTTTCGGGCGCCCGTACCCCGTCCGGGGGACGCGTGGCGGGGGCATGACGGGCTACGATGGCCCTGGCCTGGTCAGGCGGCGTCGGTGCCGGCGGGATCGCCGGGCCGCCGAAGGAGGACAAACCATGTTGAGGGCTCGATGGCGGCGTCGCGCCGCGCTGCTGGCGTTGGCGCTGGCAGCCTCGCTGGCGCAGGCCGCCGACGAAGCGCCGGCCCGGCTCACGGGCAAGGACGCACAGGTCAAGGTGCCGGCGCGTGTGCGCTTTCTCGACAGCGGCAGTGGTGAGACCCGGGCGGCGCGCGACAAGCGGCTCAGGCGCGAATGCAAGGGCCGCCCGAACGCCGGCGCCTGCCTGGGGCTGACGCGCTAGCGGTGGCGCCGCCGCTGGCGCGTTTGCACGGATGCGTGCAAAAAAATCAACGGCACGCGCTGGCCGGCCGCTACCATGCAGGTCATGAGCGCGAGCCCTGCGAAGGATCCGGAGCAGCCGGATCACCTGATCGATCACATCAAGACGGCCGCCGCCGCGCGCACCCCCCTGCGCATCACGGGCGGCGACACCAAGGCCTTCTATGGCGAGGCCGTGGCGGGGCAGCCGCTGTCCACGCGCGACTGGACCGGGATCGTCAGCCACGAGCCGACCGAGCTGGTCATCACCGTGCGTGCCGGCACGCCGCTGGCCGATGTTGAGGCCGCGCTGGCCGAGGCGGGCCAGTGCCTGCCGTTCGATCCGCCGCGCTTCGGCCCGGATGCGGGCGCGGCCTCGACCATCGGCGGCGTGGTCGCGGCCGGGCTGGCCGGTCCGGCCCGCGCCACGGTGGGCGGGGTCCGCGACTTCGTGCTCGGCGCCCAGTTCATCGATGGCCGGGGCGAGTGGCTGAGCTTTGGCGGCCAGGTCATGAAAAACGTGGCCGGCTACGACGTGAGCCGGGCATTGGCCGGATCCATGGGCACGCTGGGCGTGATCACGCACCTGTCGCTCAAGGTGCTGCCCGTGGCACCGGCCGAGGCCACCCTGGTGTTCCGCCTGGACCAGCACGAGGCGCTGGCGCAGTTGCACCGCTGGGGCGGCCGGCCGCTGCCGCTGAATGCGAGTTGCTGGGTGCGCGACGACACCGCGGCCGACCGGCCGGACCTGCTGTTCGTGCGCCTGCGCGGCGCCGTGGCGGCGGTGGAGTCGGCCTGCGAGGTCATGTTGCGCGATGCCGCGGGCGGTGAGCGCATGGACAACGCGCAGGCCGGACCCGACTGGGCGGCCTGCCGCGACCAGGCCTTGCCGTTTTTTCTTCAGCCGCCATCGCCCGATCTGTGCCTGTGGCGCCTGTCGTTGCCGCAGACCGCGCCGGTGATCGAGCTGCCCCAGCCACAGCTCGTCGAATGGCAGGGCGCGCAGCGCTGGCTGTGGGCGCCGGCCTCGGCGGCGGCGCAGATCCGCGCCGCCGCCGCCGCCGTGGGGGGGCATGCAACCCTGTTCCGGGCCGGGGCGGACGGCGCGCCGGGCGTGCCCCGCTTCGATGCGCAGAGCCCCGCGATCCGGGCCATCACCCGCCGCCTGCGCGAGGCCTTCGACCCGCAGGGCATTTTCAACCCTGGCCGCATGGGCTGACCCGGATGCAGACCAACCTCGCCCCTGAATTTCAAGGAACACCCGATGGCATCGCCGCCGAGGCCATCCTGCGCAAGTGTGTGCACTGCGGCTTTTGCACCGCCACCTGCCCGACCTACCAGTTGCTGGGTGACGAGCTCGATGGCCCGCGCGGGCGCATCTACCTGATGAAGCAGGTGCTCGAAGGCGCCGAGCCCACGCGCAAGACCCAGTTGCATCTCGACCGCTGCCTGACGTGCCGCAATTGTGAGAGCACCTGCCCCTCGGGCGTGCAGTACGGCCACCTGGTGGACATCGGCCGCAAGATTGTCGACGCCAGGGTGCCGCGTCCGGCGGCCGAGAAGGCCGTGCGCTGGCTGCTCAAGGAAGGCCTGACGTCGCGTGCCTTCGCGCCCGCCATGGCGCTCGGGCAGCGGGTGCGCGGCCTGCTGCCTCCGGCGCTGAAGGCCAAGGTGCCCGCCAGACAGGCCGCTGGTCGCTGGCCGACGGCCACGCATGAGCGGCAGGTGCTGATGCTGGCCGGCTGTGTGCAGCCGGCCATGCTGCCCAACATCAACAGCGCCACCGCGCGCGTGCTGGACGCCGCCGGCATCCAGACCGTGGTCGCGACGCAAGCGGGCTGTTGCGGCGCGGTCAGGTTCCACCTCAATGACCAGGACGGCGGGCTGGCACAGATGCGCGCCAACATCGACGCCTGGTGGCCCTATGTCGAGCAGGGCATCGAGGCGATCGTGATGAACGCTTCCGGCTGTGGCGTCACCGTCAAGGAATACGGCCATCTGCTGCGCGGGGATCCGGCCTATGCCGCCCGGGCGGCGCGCATCAGCGAACTCACGCGGGACCTGAGCGAGTTGTTGCCCGGGCTGGTGTCGGTGCTCAGGCCGAAGCTGACGCGGCGGCCCGACGCCGGACGGGTGGTCGCTTTCCACCCGCCCTGCACGCTGCAGCATGGTCAGCAACTGCGGGGCGGGGTCGAGCAGCATCTGGCTGCGCTGGGCTTCACCGTGCAACTGGCGGCCAGCGAGTCGCACCTGTGCTGTGGCTCGGCCGGCACCTACTCGGTCCTCCATCCCGGCATGGCCACGGCGCTGCGCGACCGCAAGCTCGGGCATCTGGGTGCGTTGCAGCCCTCGGTCATCGCCAGTGCCAACATCGGCTGCATCACCCACCTGCAAAGCGGTACGACGACGCCGGTGCGGCACTGGGTCGAACTGCTCGATGACGCGCTGGGTTGACACCGGGCGGCATTTTGCACGCCTGGGGGGTGATGTCGGCCCGGTGCCGGGGTGGGGGTATGCCGTCAGCCGCGGCAGGCGTTAAGCTGTCACCGGACCATCCTGGCCCCGCTACCGTGTACCGGGCGTCAGGGTGGGCCGTCGAACGTCAACACATCAGGAGCAATGCGCCATGGGATTCTTTAGCAACATTCTGGAAAAACTGGGCATGAAGGAGGCCGCCGCCGCCCCGGTCATCACGCCGCCGGCCGCCGCGGCCCCGGCACCCGCGCCGGCAACGCCGGTCGCCGCCGCCCCGGCAGCGCCCGCCGAACCCGTGGTGCAGCCCATCGCCATGGTGGACGTGATGGCCCTGCTGACGGAAAAGGCCGCCAAGCACCCCGAAAAACTCAACTGGAAAACCTCCATCGTCGACCTGCTCAAGCTGCTGGGCCTGGACAGCAGCCTGGCGGCACGCAAGGAGCTGGCCAAGGAGCTGTACTGCCCCGACGAACTGATGGGCGACTCGGCCAAGATGAACATGTGGCTGCACAAGCAGGTGCTGGGCCACGTTGCCGCCAACGGCGGCAACATTCCCAAGGAACTGCTGGACTGAGCCTGTCCCGCGCATCCTGTGCGCGCGGCAGGCGCCGGCAGGCGCCGGTCAGGCACCACAGGATGCGCACGGGGGCGATGCGGGGGCCGGACCGGCCTCACATGTTCAGGGCTGCCTCGATGTCGCCGGCCAGTTTGTCGGGCGCGTCCCGCGGCGCGTACCGGCGGATGACGCGGCCATCCCGGCCGACCAGGAACTTGGTGAAATTCCATTTGATCGCCTTGCTGCCCAGGATGCCGGGGGCTTCGGCCGTGAGCCAGCCATACAGGGGGTGGGCGCCGGCGCCATTGACCTGGATCTTGCCCATCATCGGAAAGCTCACGCCGTAGTGGCGCTGGCAGAAAGCCCCGATGGCTTCGTTGCTGCCCGGGTCCTGATGGCCGAACTGGTTGCAGGGGAAGCCCAGTACCGTCAGGCCCCGCTCACGGTACCGCTGGTACAGCGCTTCCAGGCCGCCGAACTGCGGTGTGAAGCCGCAGGCGCTGGCCGTGTTGACGATCAGCAGCACCCGGCCGCGGTATTGCGCCAGCGCCACGGGTTGTCCATCGATGGAGACGGCGTCGAAGTCGTAGGCGGTCGGCATGGCGGTGTGAAATATGTGACAAGGTGTGTCGGCTGGGCCACATGGGTGTGTCATTGCAGCGCCCTGTGGGTGGTTGGGCAGAAGGTATCTGCTGTGGGCGATGCCATACTCCGCGCAGTTCCCGATTGAACAACTTGGACTGACAGGATGAAACGCGCATTCACGGTGGCTCTGGTCGGGTTTGCCCAGCACGAATCGGCCACCTTCGAGGCCTTTTTCCGTCTGGCATCCCGGCGTCCGCCAGCCTATCACGTGCAGGATGAGGTCGTCGATGCCCAACTGCTGGTCGCCAACGCCGACAACGGCCAGGCCATGGACCTGCTGCGCCAGGCGCAACTGCCGGGGCGCGTGCTCCTGATCGGTCGCCACGATGGCGGAACCGGCTGGCCGCTGGTGCGCAAGCCGGTGAAGCTGGTGTCCGTGCTGGCGGAGCTGGACCGCCTGGCCGGGGTGCGCCCCGCAACGTCCGCAGGGCGGGCCGTGGTGCCTGCCGAGCCGCGCCTGGCCTCGCCGTTCAAGCCGCTGGAGGAAAGCATGCACCAGCCGCGTCGACCCCTGCAGCCACGCAGCCAGCCAGGCGCGCCCGAGACCGAGTTCCCGCCGACGCGCCTCATGGTGCGGCGCCCCGGGGCTGCGCCGGCCCGGACGCCGGCGGCGCCGCTGGTGCCCGAACCGTCGGCGCTGGCTCAGCGCATGGCCCGCCCGGGTGTGATCCGGCTCACCGATTTCGGCGGGCTGGAGGAGCTGCCGCTGCCCTCGCTCCGGCCGGCGAGCCGGCGGACCCGGCAGCCGGCGGACGAGATGCCGCGCGGCGACGCCCTGCTGGTGTCGGACAGCCTGGTCGAGGGCCGGATCCTGTACAGGCGCTTCGCGCGCTATGGCTTGAAGGTGGACTGGTCGCGCGAGGGCGGCCAGGCCGAGCAGATGCTGCGCGCGCACCCCTACCGGCTGGTGGTGATCGACCGGGTCACCGGCAACCCCGATGCCTTCCAGATCTGCCGGGTGGCGCGCCAGCAGCGCCTGCCCAACGGTCAGCCGCCCGCCGTCCTGATGTTCGCCACCCACGCGGGCAGCATGGACCGCATCAAGGCCGGTCTGGCCGGCTGCGACGCCTACCTGTCGCGTTCGGTGTCGGAGGCGGCGCTGTACCGGCAACTGGCCCAGCACCGCCTGGTCAGGCAGGATGTCTTTGCACCGACGGAGATCGTGTTTTCCTCCGGGGAAGGGGGCGTCCCTGCGGGTGCGGACGGTCCGGTGCGGTGATGCCTCACCCGTGCAGGTCGTCGCGGCGGGCGATGGTCAGCAGGCGGCGCAGCTCGTGCGGATGCCTGCGCACGTTGTGCCGGTACCACAGCGCGATGGCCCACATCATGCCGGCCACCAGCAGGCCGAAGCAGGTGATGGCCGCGAAGGCCGAGAGTCCGAAGCCGGTGGCCAGGCTGTAGAGAAAACCCAGGCCCAGGATGCAGGCCTGCTCGTTGAAGTTCTGCACCGCAATCGAGCGCCCGGCACCCATGAGGTTGTGGCCGCGGTGCTGCAGCAGCGCGTTCATCGGGACCACCAGGAATCCGCCCAGGCCGCCGAGCAGCACCAGGAACGGGGCGGCCACCCAGACGTTGTCGATGAAGTTCATCAGGATGACCAGCATGCCCATGCCGATGCCCAGCGGAATGACGCGGGTGGCATGGTCCAGCCGCATGCGCAGGGAGGCGAGGACGGCGCCCACCGCGGTGCCCAGGGCGACCACGCCCACCAGCGAGGAGGCCTGGGTGGTGGAGTAGCCCAGGGCCGCGCCGGCCCAGGCCAGCACGATGTAGCGCAGGTTGCCCGACACCCCCCAGAACAGGGTGGTCGTGGCCAGCGAGATCTGGCCCAGGCGGTCGCGCCAGAGCCGGTTGTTGCAGCGCCAGAAATCGGGCAGCAGGGCCAGCGGGTTGCGCGGCATGGGCCGCGGCGTGACGCCGGTCAGCGGGATGCGCAGGTTGAACGTCGCGGCCACGACATAGATGCCCGCGAGCACCGCGACGGCCGCCTCGGCGACGTGGCCGATCCCCACCATGCCCGCCATGTCCGTCGATGCCAGCAGGGACGACATCCCCGGGCCGACGAGCTGACCGCCGAAGAGCACCCCCAGGATGATGGAGGCTATGGTCAGGCCCTCGATCCAGCCATTGGCCTTGACCAGTTGCGAGGGCGGCAGCAGTTCGGTGAGGATGCCGTACTTGGCCGGCGAGTAGGCTGCCGCGCCCAGGCCGACCAGGGTGTAGGCCAGCAGCGGGTGTGTGCCGCCGAGCATCAGCAGGCAACCCACGATCTTGATGGCGTTGCTGATGAACATGACCCGCCCCTTGGGGTGGGCATCGGCGTAGGCACCCACGAAGGGGGCCAGCACCACGTAAAAAAGGGCGAACAGGGGCACCAGGGCGGCGCTCTGCCATTCGGGCGCGCCGTGGGTGCGCAACAGCTCGATGGCGACGACGAACAGCGCGTTGTCAGCCAGGGAGCTGAAAAACTGCGCTGTCATGATGGTGTAGAACCCGCGCTTCATGGGTGTGGGGGCGGTGCCGGTGACGGCCGGGGCCGCGCCGGATTCATCTCTTGATGGGCGAGTTGCTGACGATCTGTCCGGAATGGACAGCGGGTTATAGCACGCCGCTCCGCGCGATTCGGGGCGGCCGGTGACGTATTACAGTGCGATTTTCCCTTCAGCCACCGCACCATGCCCCGTCCGATCCTTGCCACCATCCATTCTGCTGCCCTGCGCCACAACCTGGGTCAGGCGCGGCGGCGCGCACCCGATGCCCGTGTCTGGGCGGTGGTCAAGGCCAATGCCTACGGGCACGGGATCGAGCGCTGCTTCGAGGCCCTGCGTGGCGCCGATGGCTTCGCCTTGCTGGACCTGGCCGAGGCCGAGCGTCTGCGCGCACTGGACTGGCGTGGGCCGATCCTGCTGCTGGAGGGGGTGTTCGAGCCGCGCGACCTGGAGACCTGCTCGCGTCTGAACCTCTGGCACGCGGTGCACTGCGACGAGCAGATCGACTGGCTGGCCGCCCACAAGACCCAGCAGCCGCACCGGGTGTTTCTCAAGCTCAACAGCGGCATGAACCGCCTGGGGTTCCGGCCGGCGGCCTTGCGCGCGGCCTGGTCGCGGCTGAATGCCCTGCCGCAGGTGGACGAGATCTCGTTCATGACCCACTTCAGCGATGCCGACGGCACGCGGGGCATCGGGCACCAGGTGGCGGCCTTCGAGGCCGCCACCGCCGACCTGGCGGGCGAGCGCACGCTGTGCAACAGCGCGGCCATCCTGCGCCACGTCGACCACCCGCTGCGCGGCGTGGGGGTGTCGACGCTGGCGGCCGACTGGGTGCGCGAGGGCATTGCCCTGTACGGTGGTGCGCCCGATTACCCGGAGCACACGGCCGGGGACTGGGGGTTGCGGCCGACCATGACCCTGTCGAGCCGCCTGATCGGGGTGCAGCAGCTGCAGCCCGGCGACACGGTGGGCTACGGATCCACGTTCACCGCCGAGCGGCCCATGCGCGTCGGGGTGGTGGCCTGCGGTTATGCCGACGGTTACCCGCGTCACGCGGCTACCGGCACGCCGATCCTGGTGGCCGGCGTGCGAACCCGAACCATTGGCCGCGTCAGCATGGACATGCTGGCGGTGGACCTGTCGCCGCTGGACGAGGCCGGGGTGCCGGCGGGCATCGGCAGCGAAGTGGTGCTCTGGGGCGTGTCGCCCTCGACCGGCACAGCCCTGTCCATCGACGAGGTGGCGTGCGCGGCCGGCACGATCGGCTACGAGCTGATGTGCGCGGTGGCCAGCCGGGTGCCGTATTTGCTGGAGTAGTGTCCGATCGGTCGCGTGGCCTCAGACAGGTATTGTACTGTGGGGAGTATGCAGATATACTGCATCAGCCATAGGAAAATGCCATGCCTGCCCACCCACTGACCCCATTCCACACGCTCCCCGCGAGGGTTGCCGCCCTGCCGCGCCGCCGTCTGCTGATGGCTGGCCTGGGGCTGGTGCTGTCTGCTGCCGGATGGTCGGCCGCGCCCGCCCGGGCGGCGGACGGGCCGCAGGTGGCGGTGATCACCGTTGGCGAGCGCGCTGTCGGTGAAGGGCTGGTGCTCGATGGCAGCCTGCAGGCCGTGCACCAGAGTGTGCTGTCGGCCCAGGCCAGCGGCCGCATCGCCAATCTGACGGTCAAGGCCGGCGACCGCGTCAAGGCCGGGCAGGTGCTGGCGGTGATCGATGACCGCGCCACCCGGGCCGGCGTGGCTCAGGCTCAGGCCGGGGTGGCGCAGGCCGAGGCGAACCTGGCCCATGCCCGCGCGGCCTTCGAGCGGGCGCAGGCCTTGCGTTCGCAGGGGTTTGTGGCGCAGGCGGCGCTGGACGCCGCGCAGGCGCAGTTCCGCGCGGCAGAGGCTGGTGCGGCGGCGGCGCGCGCCGGACAGACGCAGGCGACGGTGGCGCAGGGCTTCACCCGGCTGACGGCGCCTTATGACGGCTGGGTGCTGGCCACCCATGCCGAAGCCGGCTCGCTGGCCGTGCCGGGTGCGCCAGTGCTCACGGTCTATGCGCCGCAGCCGATCCGTGCGGTGGTGCATGTGCCGGCCTCGCAGCAGGCGCTGGCGGTGGCGGCGCGGCGCGTCGAGGTCCGTCTGCCCGGTGCCGATGCGCGCTGGGTCGAGCCGGTGGCGCGCACCAGCCTGCCGGCGGCCGATGCGGTGTCGCAAACGGTCGAGTGGCGGCTCGACCTGGGGCCGGACGATGGCGCCGGGCAGGTGCCCGGGCGACAGGTGCAGGTGCGCTTCGTTGGCGGAGACACCCAGCGGCTGACGGTGCCGGCGTCGGCGTTGCTGCGCCGGGGCGAGTTGACCGCGGTCTACGTGGCGACATCGCGCGGCCAAGGCCCGGGCGAGGACGGGTTCGTGCTGCGCGCCGTCCGTGTGGGCGCTGGCCGTGGCGAGGCGGGCGTCGAGATCCTGGCCGGGCTCAAGGCCGGTGACCGCGTGGCGCTGGACCCGGTGCGCGCGGGCCTGGCCGGCGCACGGCCGGTGGCGCGCTGAAGGGAACTGCCATGAGCCGATCTCCCGACACCGAGGCGCTGGGCTTCTCGGGCCGTGTGGCCCGGATGTTCCAGGCCAATGCCATCACGCCGCTGCTGGCGCTGGTGGCGCTGCTGCTGGGCCTGTTCGCCGTACTGGTCACGCCGCGAGAGGAAGAGCCGCAGATCAACGTGACGATGGCCAACGTCATCATTCCCTTCCCGGGGGCGTCCAGCGCCGACGTGGCGCAGATGGTGGCGCAGCCGGCCGAACAGGTGCTGGCGCAGATCCAGGGCATCGAGCACACCTTCTCGGTGTCGCGCCCGGGCGTGGCGGTGCTGACGGTGCAGTTCGAGGTCGGCGTGCCGCGCACCGAGGCGCTGGTACGCCTGTATGACGTGCTCAACGCCAACCAGGACTGGCTGCCGCCCGGCCTGGGCGTGATGGCACCCATCGTCAAACCCAAGGGGATCGATGACGTGCCGGTGCTGGCGGCCACGCTGTGGTCGCCCGATGGCGCCAGCGCGCATGAGCTGGAGCGCGTGGCGCGCGCGATCGAGGCCGATCTCAAGCGCGTGCCCGGCACGCGCGAGGTGACGACCATCGGCGGTCCGGGCCGGGCCGTGCATGTGTGGCTCGAGCCGAACCGGCTGCGCGAGCGCGGCGTGAGCGTGCAGGCCTTGCAGGCGGCCATCGCCGCAGCCAACCAGGCCATGCCCTCGGGCACGGTCGTGAATCCGGCGCCGGCGCCGGGTGAGCCCGGCATGCTCACGGTGGAGACGGGCGAGTTCCTGCGCAACGAGCAGGACGTGGGCGACATCGTGGTGGGTGTCACTGGCCGGGCGGGCGAGGGCCGCCCGATCTACCTGCGCGAGGTGGCCCGGGTCGAGGCCGGCGCGCAATTGCCGCAGCGTTATGTGTGGTTCACGCCGGGCGCGGCCGATACCGACCACGCGGACCGCCAGGGGCAGGCCTTCCCGGCCGTGACCGTCACCGTGACCAAGAAACCGGGCGAGAATGCGGTGGATGTGGCGCGCGATGCCGCCGAACGACTGGCGCAGTTGCGCAACGCGGTGATCCCGGACGGGGTCGAGGTGTCGATCACGCGCGACTACGGCCAGACCGCGGCCGACAAGGCCAACCAGCTGATCCAGAAGCTGGTGTTCGCCACGGCCAGCGTGATCGTGCTGGTGGGGCTGGCGCTGGGGCGGCGCGAGGCGGTGATCGTCGGCGTGGCGGTGATCCTCACGCTCACGGCGACGCTGTTCGCGTCCTGGGCCTGGGGTTTCACGCTCAACCGCGTCTCGCTGTTCGCGCTGATCTTCTCCATCGGCATCCTGGTGGACGACGCCATCGTGGTGGTCGAGAACATCCACCGCCATCGCCAGCTCGCGCCCGAAGCGTCCCTGCGGGTCATCATCCCGCGCGCGGTCGACGAGGTGGGCGGCCCCACCATCCTGGCCACCTTCACGGTGATCGCGGCACTGCTGCCGATGGCCTTCGTCACCGGCCTGATGGGGCCCTACATGGGGCCGATCCCGATCAACGCCAGCATGGGCATGGCGATCTCGCTGGCGATCGCGTTCACGGTCACGCCCTGGCTGGCGCTGAAGCTGACGAAGACCGGTCACCACGCCGACCACGGCCCGGGCCGCCTCACGCGCGGCCTGCAAAGCGCCTTCACGAAAATCCTCACGCCCTTCCTGCACAGCGCCCGCAAGCGCTGGCTGCTGCTGGCCGGCATCGTGGCCGCGCTGATGCTGTCGGTCGGGCTGGCGCTCGTCCAGTGGGTGGTGCTCAAGATGCTGCCCTTCGACAACAAGAGCGAGTACCAGGTGGTGCTGGACATGCCCGCCGGCACGCCGCTGGAGGGCACCGCCGCCGCGCTGCAGGACCTGACGGCCTGGCTCGCGCGCCAGCCCGAGGTGGCCAACGTGCAGGGCTACGCCGGCACGGCCAGCCCGATCACCTTCAATGGCCTGGTGCGCCAGTACTACCTGCGCGCCGAGGCCGAGGGGGGCGACCTGCAGGTCAACCTGGTGGGGGCGGGCGAGCGCCGCGAGCAAAGCCACGCCATTGCGCAGCGCCACCGCCCCGAGCTGGAGCGGATCGCCGCCGCGCACGGTGCGCGCCTGAAGGTGGTGGAGGTGCCGCCGGGGCCACCCGTGATGTCGCCCATCGTGGCGGAGGTGTACGGCCCCGACGAGGCCGGCCGCGCCGAGCTGGCACAGCGCATCGCCCGGGCCTTTGGCGATACGCCCGATATCGTCGCCATCGACACCTCGCTCAAGGACAGCGCGCCGCGCGCCTTCCTGCGCATCCAGCGCCAGCGTGCCGAGTCGCTGGGCATTCCGGTGCAGGCGATTGCACAGACGGTGCATGGCGCGCTCTCGGGCACGGACGCGGCCTGGCTGCACGATGGCCAGACCAAGATCCCGGTGCCGGTGCGCCTGCAACTGCCGCGCGAGGCGCAGGTGGGACTGGACGCGCTGCTGGCGCTGCCCATGCGCTCGGCGGCCGGCACCATGGTGCCGCTGTCAGAGCTGGTCACGGTGGAGCGCGGCGTGATCGACCAGCCGCACCACACCAAGAACCTGCTGCCTGTGAGCTACGTGTTCGGCGACATGGCCGGCCGCACCGATTCGCCGCTGTACGGCCTGTTTGGCATCCGGCCGCAACTGCAGACGGCCGCGTTGCCCGACGCTGGTGCCCTGGGCGAGTACTGGATCCGCCAGCCCGCCGATCCCTGGCGCGAATACGCCGTCAAGTGGGACGGTGAGTGGCAGATCACCTACGAGACCTTCCGCGACATGGGCGCAGCCTATGGTGTCGGCCTGATCCTGATCTACCTGCTGGTGGTGGCGCAGTTCAAGAGCTACCTGACACCGCTGATCATCATGGCGCCGATTCCGCTGACCATCATCGGCGTCATGCCCGGCCACGCGCTGCTGGGCGCGCAGTTCACCGCCACCTCGATGATCGGCATGATCGCGCTGGCCGGCATCATCGTGCGCAACTCCATCCTGCTGGTGGACTTCATCGAGCTGGAGACCGTCCGCGGCATGCCCTTTGCGCAGGCGGTGGTGCGTTCGGCCGCGGTGCGCGCCCAGCCCATCGCGCTGACGGGCATTGCCGCCATGATGGGCGCCTTCTTCATCCTCGACGACCCGATCTTCAACGGTCTGGCGATTTCGCTGATCTTCGGCATTGCGGTGTCCACGCTGCTGACGCTGGTCGTGATCCCGGTCCTGTACTACGCCCTGTACCGCCGGCGCCACGAGGCGCAGGCGGCCGCCTGAATTCCTTTCCTGAACCCCAACCCAAGGAGTCTGCAATGACTGTCGAACGTTACATCCGCATCCTGGCCGGCTTTGTGGTCATGCTTTCGCTCGCGCTGGGCGTCGAGGGCAGCCCGATCTTCGTGAACAAGTGGTTCCTGGCGCTGACCGCCTTCGCCGGATTCAACCTGTTCCAGTCGGGCATCACGGGCTTTTGCCCGCCGGCCTTCCTGTTCCGCAAGCTGGGCGTGCCCGATGGCAACGGCGCCTGCAGCACCGGCAAGCGGTGAGCGGGGGCCGGCCTCGGGGTGGCGGTGTGGTAGAACTGCCCGCACCGGCCGTTTCGTTTCCTGATCGTTCCCGCCTGCCATGTCCAGTCCCACACCCTTGAAATTTCTGATGCCCGGCTGGTTCGCCACCGTCATGGGCCTGTGCGGGCTGGCGCTGGCCTGGTACCGCGCCCAGGGCCTGCTGGGCGAGATGGCCGGGGCGGTGTCGTTGCTGATCGGGCTGCTGGCGGCGGCGGTGGCGGTGCTGCTGCTGGCGGCTTCGCTGCTGCGCTGGCAGCGCTACCCGCAGGCGCTGGCCGAGGACCTGAAGCACCCGGCGCGGCATGCCTTTGTGGCGGCGCTGCCGGTGTCGCTGCTGCTGCTGGCCACCGTCGGGGTGGTGCACGATGGCGCGGCCGGGGCCCTGGCCGGTCTGTGGCGCGCGCTGTGGTGGCTGGGCAGTCTGGGCCAGTTGTGGGCGACGTTGTGGGTGCTGGGCCGCTGGCTGGCGCCGGTAGCGCTGGTGCCCGCGGGCGCGAATGCCGGCGGTCTCTGGCCCTCGGTGACGCCGGTGCTGCTGATCCCGGTGGTGGGCAATGTGGTGGTGCCGCTGGCGGGTCTGCCGCTGGGGCATGAGCTGTGGTCGGCAGCCCAATTCGGCATCGGCGCCTTGCTGTGGCCGGTGGTGATCGGCCTGGTGCTGGTGCGCCGGCTGGCGCACAGCCCGTTGCCTGACCGGCTGCTGCCGGCCTGGTTCATCACCATCGCGCCTCCCACGGTCATCGGCCTGGTGCTGCTGCAGATGCGGGCGCCGCTGGCGGTGGTGGCCGGCCTGTGGGGCGTGGCCCTGTTCTTCCTGCTGTGGCTGCTGCCGCTGGCGCGGCGCATCGCCGGTCAGCCGTTCGGCGTGCCGTTCTGGGGCCTGTCCTTCCCGCTGGCCGCGCTGGCCACGCTGACGCTGCGCCTGAGCCAGGAGCGGCCTGAGCTGGGCCTGCTGCAGACGTTCGCGGTGCTGATGCTGGCGGCCAGTTCGATGGTGGTGCTCTGGCTGTGCGTTGCCACGGTGCGTGGCCTGCGCGACGGCACCTTGCTGGTGCCCGAGCCGGTGGCCATGATCGCGCCGGCGTCCTGAATGCCGGGGCTGGCCGGAAGCACTTGTGACTGGAACCGGGGTAATCAGCGAGAAGGTGGCCTCAATAATCGGATGAGGCAGGCCAATGGGGTCTGCGCCATGTTCCGAGGCTGATGACCGACCTGTTTTCCATTCTGCTGCTGGCCGCCGCGGCCTTTGGTGCCGGTGTGCTCAACGCCATCGCCGGTGGCGGCAGCTTCCTGACGTTCCCCGCGCTGGTGTTCACCGGCGTGCCCCCCATCGTGGCCAACGCCACCAGTGCCTTGGCGGTGAGCCCGGGCTACCTGGGCAGCACCCTGGGGTTCCGCCCCGAACTGCGCGCCCTGCCATCGCGACGCCTGGGGCGTGAGGCGGCGATCTCCGGCCTGGGCGGTCTGCTCGGTGCCGGCCTGCTGCTGGTCACGCCGGCCAGCGTATTCGCCGGCATCGTGCCCTGGCTGCTGCTGTTCGCGACGGCCCTGTTCGCCGCCGGGCCGGTGATCGCGCGCCGCGCCCGGGCCATCGGTGGCACGGCCGATGGGGCGGCCCACGGACGCGAGGCCGGCTTGCTGGCCGTGGCCATCTACGGTGGCTACTTCAACGGTGGCCTGGGCATTTTGCTGATGGCGCTGTACACCGTCGCCGGGGAGTCGCGCATCCACACGGTCAATGCGCTCAAGAACCTCAATTCCCTGGTGCTGTCGTGGCTGTCGGTCGTGGCCTTCATCGTGGCCGGTGCCATCGCCTGGCGGGAGGGCATGGTGATGATGGTGGCAGCGACCCTGGGCGGCTACGCCGGTGCCCGCTGGTCGCGCCGGCTGCCGGCGGCCTGGGTGCGCGCGGGTGTCATCGCGACCGGGCTGGTCATGAGTGCCCTGTTCTTCCGGTTGGCGATGGGGTAGGGAAAAGCAGAGAATGCTGGTCGCAACGTCCGAAAGTGTCGATGAACAGCGAGCTCAACTACAAGCATCTCTATTACTTCTGGGTCACGGCCAAGGAAGGGGGCATGTCGCATGCGGCGGCGCGTCTGGGCATGGCCGTGCAGACCATCAGCGCGCAGGTGCGCCAGCTCGAGCGCGAACTCGGGCATGCCCTGTTCAAGCCGGCCGGCCGCGGGCTGGCACTGACCGACGCCGGCCGGACGGCACTGCAACTGGCCGAGCAGATCTTCCAGCTGGGCGAGCAACTGCCCGCCGTGGTGCGCCATGCCGCCAGCCAGAATGGCCTGCGCCTGGCCGTCGGCATATCGGGCGGTCTGCCCAAGCTGGCGGTGCGCGACCTGCTGGAGCCGGTGATGAACGAGCCACGGCTGCGCCTGCTGTGCCACGAGGACGATTTCGACGACCTGCTGGCCGATCTGGCACTGCACCGGCTCGATGTCGTGCTGTCCGACCGCCCGGCACCGGCCAACCCCAATCTGCGCCTGTACAGCCACGCGCTGGGAGCCTCGCCCCTGGCCTGGTTTGCGCCGGCCGGCTGGCTGGCCGCGGTGTGCCAGGACTTCCCGGCCAGTCTGGACCGGGTCGACGTGTTGCTGCCCACCGCCCACGCCTCGGTGCGCTTGCGGCTGGACCAGTGGTTCGAGCGCAAGGGGGTGTCGCCGCGTGTGGTGGGCGAGTTCGAAGACAACGCCTTGATGACCACGTTCGGTGCCTCGGGCATGGGGGTGTTCCCGGCACCCGAGCGCATGCGCGACAGGCTGGCCAGCGCCTACGGCCTGCAGTGGGTCGCCCCGTGCGATGGCGTGCAGGAGCATTTCTATGCCATCAGCACCGCGCGCAAGGTCCAGCACCCGCTGGTGCAGCGCCTGCTGGAAGCGCACCTGGATGCCCCGCGCGGGGCGTTCAACGACTTGCCGCAACCCCTGTGATGGCGCGCGGCATGGTGTACGACGCGGGACGGCAGCCATGAAGGGGCAGGCCCTGGCGCTGCTGCAGGTGGGTGTGCTGTTTGCGCTGACGGCACTGGCCGAGATCGTGGGCTGCTATCTGCCCTGGCTCGTGCTGCGCCAGGGCAGATCGGCGCTGTGGCTGCTGCCGGCCGCGGCATCGCTGGCGCTGTTCGCCTGGCTGCTGACACTGCACCCGGCGGCGGCCGGCCGCACCTATGCCGCCTACGGCGGCATGTACATCACCATTGCCCTGATCTGGTTGCGCATGGTCGACGGCGTGGTGCTGACGCGCTGGGACGGGCTCGGTGCCGCGCTGGCGCTGGCCGGCATGGCCGTCATTGCCCTGCAGCCCGCCGCGCGCTGAGCGGGGGCGGGCGAACCGGTCGCCTCGCGATCAGGCTATGCTTGTGCCGTGGCCGACTTTGCCAGGGATGGCGATCGTCCCGCCCATCGCCATCAGCACAGCCGAGGAGACAACGGACGCATGAGCAGCAGCACCACGTTCGATCACATCGTCATCGGGGCCGGCACCGCCGGCTGCCTGATGGCCAACCGGCTCAGCGCCGATCCGCAGCGCAGGGTGCTGCTCATCGAGGCGGGCGGCAAGGACGATTACCACTGGATCCACATTCCGGTCGGCTACCTGTACTGCATCGGCAACCCGCGCACCGACTGGCTGTACCAGACCGAGCCCGATCCGGGCCTGAACGGCCGCACGCTGCGCTACCCGCGCGGCAAGACGCTCGGGGGCTGCTCCAGCATCAACGGCATGATCTACATGCGCGGCCAGGCGCGCGACTACGAACAGTGGGCCGCCCTCACGGGTGACGACGCCTGGCGCTGGGGCAACTGCCTGCCCGACTTCATGGCGCACGAGGACCACTGGCGGCTCGATCCGGCGCAGCAGGGCCAGTCCGATCCGGCGTTCGCCGCGCGACATGGCAACAAGGCCTCGGGCAGCACGGGCGAGTGGCGCGTGGAGAAGCAGCGCCTGCGCTGGGACATCCTTGACGCCTTTGCCCAGGCGGCGCAGGAGGCGGGCATCCCGGCCACGAGCGACTTCAACGGCGGCGACAACGAGGGCGTCGGCTACTTCGAGGTCAACCAGAAGGCCGGCTGGCGCTGGAACGCGGCCAAGGCCTTCCTGCGACCCACCTGCACGAGTCGCCCGAATTTCACCCTCTGGACCGGCGCACAGGTGGCGGCACTGATCACCGAGACCGGTCCCGACGGCGCGGTGCGCTGCACCGGCGCTCGGATCTGGAACGGCCGGGAGATGGTCGAGGCCCGCGCCACGCGCGAGGTCATCGTGTGCGCCGGCAGCATCGGCTCGGCGCAGATCCTGCAACTGTCGGGCATCGGCCCGGGCGAGCTGCTGCACCAGCACGGCCTGCCGGTGGTGCACGACCTGCCCGGCGTGGGGGAGAACCTGCAGGACCACCTGCAGATCCGGGCGGTCTACAAGATCCGCGGTGCCACCACGCTCAACACCCTGGCCAGCTCGGCGCTGGGCAAGGCGCGCATCGGTCTGCAATACCTGCTCACGCGCAGCGGCCCCATGAGCATGGCGCCCAGCCAGCTCGGCGCCTTCACGCGCAGTGACCCCTCGCGTCCGCACGCCAACATCGAATACCACGTCCAGCCGCTGAGCCTGGACGCCTTCGGCGAGCCGCTGCACGGCTTTCCGGCCTTCACGGCCAGCGTGTGCAACCTCAATCCCACGAGCCGCGGCCATGTGCGCATCCGCAGCCCGCGCTTCGAGGACGCGCCGGCGATCGCGCCGTGCTACCTGAGCACCGAGGAGGACCGCCGCGTGGCGGCCGACAGCCTGCGCGTGACGCGGCACATCGTGTCGCAGAGCGCGCTGGCCAGGTTCCAGCCCGAGGAATACAAGCCGGGTCCCCAGTACCAGACCGACGAGGAACTGGCGCGGCTGGCCGGCGACATCGCCAGCACCATCTTCCACCCCGTCGGCACCACGAAGATGGGCGCGGCCGACGACCCGCTGGCGGTGGTCGACAGCCATCTGCGCGTGCGCGGCGTGGCCGGCCTGCGGGTGGTCGATGCCGGCGTGATGCCCACCATCACCAGCGGCAACACCAACAGCCCGACGCTCATGATCGCCGAGAAGGCGGCGCGCTGGGTGCTGGCCGGCACCTGAACAGGTCCTAGCGCAGACGGCCGATGTAGCGCTGGGACAGCGAGTCGCCGGCCGGGGCCGGGACGGGGGCGATACTGTCGGCCACCACGGCATCGACCGTGGGCACCGCCGGGTCGTCGCGGGGCGGACGGCTGGCGCGCGCCGGCTCGGTCAACTGCATCAGCGTCTCGACACGGGCAGCCAGCGGCAGCAGGTCCACATGGCCGTCCTCTTCCGCGCAGGCACGGGCAAATGCCACCATGGCGCGGGCGTATTCCACATTGCTGGCCATCCACTCGGTGTCGGTCACGCGGCCAGTCTTGCGGCGCAGCAGCACGTGCAGGTGCGCGGCCGCGGCAAGTGCTTCACTGTGGGGCATGTTTGCGCTCCTCAACCATAACGATGCCGGGTACCGAGCATTTCTTGTGCCAGATGAGGGTAACTCCCGATGCGCCGCCTTGGTGCATGGCCTACAGTATGGCCACTCGCTGCAGTGCCAAGGCACTGTGTACCGCGGGGGACCGAGGAGACATAATCTAAAACTCGAACGACATTGATCGATCAGCGTCCCTGAGAGATGCCAGACATGCACAACCGGCCCACAAGGCCGGTTTTTTTTGGGCGTCTTCAGGCCGACGGCAGCTCGATCACGAAGCGCGCGCCGCCCCCTTCGCGTTCCTCGCAGCGCGCGCTGCCGCCATGGCGCTGGGCGATCGTGCGCACCAGTGCCAGCCCCAGGCCGACGCCACCCTCGCGCTCGCTGGCACCGGGCAGGCGGAAGAAGGGCTCGAAGATGCGTTCGCGCAAGGCGGCCGGCACACCCGGTCCGCGGTCCTGCACCACCAGGCGCAGGTGTGGCCCCTGCGCATCGCTGAACCGCTCCAGCCGCAAGGTGACGGCCGCTTCACCGGCCTCGGTGGCCGCCGTCCCCGTGCCGTAGCGGCGGGCATTTTCCAGCAGGTTGCGCACCAGCCGGCGCAGCAGCCGCGGGTGGCCTTGCACCAGCAGGGGGGCGCTGCCCTCGGCGATCTGCAGGTCGGCCCCCGTGCGTGCGCACTCCTCGGCGGCCAGACCGATCAGGTCGATTTCCTCGGTCGGCCCCAGGGCCTGCGGGTCGTCGGCGCGCGCATCGAGCCGGCTGGCCAGCAGGATCTCGTCGATCAACTGGTCCAGCTCCTCGATGCTGCGCGACATCTCGGCGCGCTGTGCGGCGGTGCCCGGGTCATGGCCCAGCAGTTCCAGGCCCATGCGCAGGCGTGCCAGTGGCGAGCGCAACTCGTGCGAGGCGTTGGCCAGCAAGGACTTGTGCGACAGCAGCAGGGTCTGTACCCGTTCGGCGGCGGCGTTGAAACGCCCGGCCAGGAAGGCCACTTCGTCGTGGCCCTGCACCGGCAGGCGGGTGCTGAGGTCGCCTCCGCCCCAGCGCTCGACGCCGCGTTGCAGCACCTCAAGCCGCTTGGTCAGGCGCCGCACGATGGGGTAGGCGCCCAGCGCGACGGCCAGCGCCACCAGCGTGAGCATCCAGAAAAAACCGGGGGTCGTGCGCAGCCACTCGTGGGCGCGGCCGCCCATCAGGGGGCTTTCCGGGGGGCGTTTGGCTCGGGGCAGCTGGATGTACAGCATCTGCCCGTCCTTCATCTGCACCTGGAATTCCAGCCCGGCACCGGGCACCCGCACCGCCTGTGCCGGGGCTTGCGCCAGAATGTCGCCGCCGCCGTTGCGGATGATGATGGTGCGCCCGGTGCGGCTGTCGTTCTGGGCGCGCTCGAAATCGAGCGCCATCTGCCAGAGCCAGCCCACGACCAGCGTCAGCACCGCGACCGCCGCCACCACGGCCAGCCAGATGCGCAGGTACAGCCTTTGGCCGAGAAAACCCCGGGTCACCGTCAGACCCTCCCGCGCAGCGGGGGCGCGTGGAGGCCGACGATCCCGCCGCCGGGCCGCCCCAAGGCGGGATCAGCCCCCTCGGGGGGCAGCGACCCGCGCAGCGGTGGAGCGTGGGGGCTTTTTTTCATGCCTGTTGCTTCGCGAACACGTAGCCCACGCCACGCACCGTGAGGATGCGTTTGGGGTCTTTGCTGTCATCTTCGATGGCGTTGCGGATGCGTCCCACGTGCACGTCGATCGAGCGGTCGAAGGCCTCCAGTTCGCGCCCGCGCACGGCCTCCATGATCTGGTCGCGCGTGAGCACGCGGCCGGCGCGCTCGGCCATGGCCACCAGCAGGTCGAACTGGTAGGAGGTGAGTTCGCAGGCCCGGCCGCGCACCTGCACGGAGCGGGCATCGCGGTCGATCTCCAGCGAACCGAAACGCAGCACGGGCGTGATGCGCTCGGCCGGGACGGCACCTTCGCCGCGGCGGCGCAGCACGGCGCGCACGCGGGCCAGCAATTCGCGCGGCTCGAAGGGTTTGGGCAGGTAGTCGTCGGCACCCAGTTCCAGCCCGATGATGCGGTCCATCGGGTCACCCTTGGCCGTCAGCATCAGCACCGGGGTGCGGGCCAGGCCGTTGGGCAGCGCGCGGATGCGGCGGCACACTTCCAGGCCGTCGATGCCCGGCATCATCAGGTCCAGGATGACCAGCGCCGGCTGGATCAGCGGCAACTGCTCCAGACCGGTTTCGCCGTCGCCGGCGTGGGTCACCTCGTAGCCGGACTGCGCCAGGTAGGCCGAAACCATCTGGGCCAGGCGGGCATCGTCCTCGATCATCAGCAGGCGGGAAGTCATGCGTTCAGTGTAGCGGGCAGAACAAAAAAAGATCCCATGCGCCACCGCCTTGTCCCGAGGGCGTGCGCGCCCTGGGGCGGGCCGGTGGCCCGGGAGGGATACCGTCATCTTGCCTTCGGGGTGTGTCGCGCGCTTGCCGCCAGCGTAAAGAAATGTGAATGGCCGCGGGGATGTCAGCGCGGCCCCGCTGCCGCGGCTGCCGCCGGTGGCACGGCGCGCGCCGCCAGCGCGATCAGCGCCAGCACCGGCAGGCCCAGCGCGGCGGTGCCGATGAAGAAGCTCGTGTAGCCATGGGCATCGACGAAGGCGCCGGAAAAACCGGCCAGCCACTTGGGCGCCAGCAGCATCATCGAGCTGAACAGGGCGTACTGCGTGGCCGAGTAGCTCACGTTCGTCAGGCCCGAGAGGTAGGCGATGAAGGCGGCCGAGGCGATGCCGGCGCTGAGGTTGTCGGCCGAGACGACGGCGATCAGCGCGGTGACGTCGTGGCCGTGGCCGGCCAGCCAGGCGAACAGCAGGTTGGTGGCGGCCGACAGCAGCGCGCCCAGCATGAGCACGCGCATCACGCCCAGGCGCAGCGACAGCGCACCGCCCACGAAGGCGCCCGCCAGCGTCATGATCACGCCGTACACCTTGGTGACGGCGGCCACCTCGTCCTTGCTGTAGCCCATGTCGACGTAGAACGGGTTGGCCATGATGCCCATCACCACGTCGCTGATGCGGTAGACGCCGATCAGCGCCAGGATCAGCACGGCGTGCATGCCGTGGCGGCGCAGGAAGTCCGCGAAGGGCTCGACGAGCGCGCCGCGCAGCCATTCGCGCGCGTTGCGCGCGGGCGGCTGCGGTGCCGGCACCGGTTCGCGCGAGAACAGCACCGTGAGCACGCCCACCGCCATCGACGCGGCCATCACCAGGTAGGCGGTGGCCCAGGCGCCGTTCTGGTAGGCGGCGCCGTCCAGGCCGGCCGGTGCCTCGGCGCGCGCGGCCAGCCACAGCACGCCGGCGCCGGCCCAGATCATGGCCAGCCGGTAGCCGGTCTGGTAGGTGGCGGCCAGCACGCCCTGGTGGCGGGTGTCGGCCGACTCGATGCGGAAGGCGTCCAGCGCGATGTCCTGGGTGGCCGAGGCGAAGGCCACGGCCAGGGCGCACCAGACCATGGTGTCGAGCGCGCCGCGCGGGTCGGCCAGCGCCATGCCCGCGAGCGCGGCCATGATGGCCAGTTGCGAGACCAGCAGCCAGCTGCGCCGCCGGCCCAGCCAGCGCGTGAGCAGCGGGAGGGGCAGGCGGTCCACCAGCGGTGACCACACCCATTTGAAACCGTAGGCCAGCCCGACCCAGCTCAGGTAGCCGATGGTGGTGCGGTCCAGCCCGGCCTCGCGCAGCCGGAAGCTCAGCGTGCCCAGCACCAGCAGCAGCGGCAGCCCGGCCGAGAAGCCGAGCGCGAACATGCGCAGGCTGGCAGGCTCGAGGTAGGCACGCAGCGTCTCGCCCCAGGTCGGGCGTGGCTCGGTGTCGCTGGCGGATGGGGGACGCGTGACGGGGTGCTCGGGCATCGGCAGGGCAAGGATGCGCGCCAGCGGCGCGTGGTTTGCCTATTATTGACCCATGTGCATCCTCTGCGATTTCAAGTCATCCGCTGCCGTCCGGGGTGACGGCGGCAGCCACCGCTGGTCGGCGCGCCGGGGCTTCCTGAAAGCGGCCGCTGCCGGTGCGGCCACGGCCGCGGGCGGCGCCGCGCTGGCACAGGTGGACGTGGGCAAGTCCTCGTCGCTGCGCAAGCTGGTGCCGGCCGAGACGCTGGAAAATGCCGCCAACCAGCAATACCTGCAGATGCTCCAGGAGGCCAGCGGCCAGAAGGCCCTGCTGCCGGCCAGCGACCCGCAGGTGCAGCGTCTGCACGGCATCGCCCGGCGCCTCATCCCGTTCACGGCGGCCTGGAACGACCGCGCCAGACAGTGGAAGTGGCAGGTCAACCTGATCCGCAGCGAGCAGATCAACGCCTTTTGCATGCCGGGCGGCAAGATCGCCTTCTACACGGGCATCCTGGATCAACTCCGGCTGACCGACGACGAGACGGCCATGATCATGGGCCACGAGATGGCGCATGCGCTGCGCGAGCACGCGCGCGAGCGGGTGGCCAAGAGCACCGCCACCAGCGTCGGCCTGCGCCTGGGCGCGGCACTGCTCGGCCTGGGCGAGCTCGGCGACGTGGCGGCCAACCTGGGCGCGCAGCTGCTCACGCTCAAGTTCAGCCGCGAGGACGAAAGCGAGGCCGACCTGGTCGGTCTGGAGCTGGCCGCGCGCGGGGCCTTCCAGCCCCGGGCCGGCGTCAGCCTGTGGCAGAAGATGGCCGCCGTCCAGCAGGGCAAAGGCATCGAGTTCCTCTCGACCCACCCCAGCGGCCCGGCCCGCATCCGCGAACTGGAAGCCAACGTGCCCAAGGTCCAGCGGCTGTATGAACAGGCCGCCCGGCCGCCTCGCTGAGGCGACCTGAACCGGTCAGTCCCGCACGTAGGGGTTGAAGCGCCGTTCCTCGCCGAACGTGCTCTCCGGCCCGTGGCCGGGGATGAACACGGTGTCGTCGCCCATGGGCCACAGGCGCTCCCGGATGCTGCGGATGAGCTGGGCGTGGTCGCCCTGCGGGAAGTCGGTGCGGCCAATGCTGCCGGCGAACAGCACGTCGCCGACGAAGGCGCGCCGCGCCTCGGGCGAGTGGAACACCACATGGCCGGGTGTGTGGCCGGGGCAGTGGCGCACGTTGAGCGTGCAGTGGCCGATGCGCACCGTGTCGCCGTCGGTCAGCCAGCGTGTGGGGGTGAAGTGGCCGGCCGGCGGGAAGCCGAACATCTGGCTTTGCCGGGGCAGGCCATCGATCCAGAACTGGTCGCCCGGGTGCGGGCCGATGATGGGCAACTGCAGGCGTTCGGCCAGCGCCGCCGTGCCGCCGGCGTGATCGATGTGGGCGTGGGTCAGCCAGATGGCCTTGAGCGTGACGCCCAGCTGAGCGGCCTCCGCCTCGATGCGGTCGAGGTCGCCCCCCGGGTCGATGACGGCCGCTTCCATGGTCTCGTCGCACCAGACGATGGAGCAGTTCTGGGCGAAGGCGGTCACGGGGATGGTGCGGTACTGAAGCATGGCGGTCGTCGTGGGGTCCGGGATGGCGTGTCAGCGGATGAGTCCGCGCTGGCGCAAGGCGGCGATCTGCTCATCGCTGTGGCCGAGTTCGCGCAGCACGGCGTCGGTGTCCTCGCCCAGGTGGGGCGCGGGGTGGCGTATCCCGCCCGGTGTGGCCGAGAGCTTGGGCACGATGCCGGGCACGTCGAGTTCGTGGCCGTCGCGCGTGCGCTGCGTCAGGATCATGTCACGGGCCCGGTAATGCGGGTCTTCGGCAATGTCCCGGGCGGTGTAGATGCGGCCCGCCGGCACGTTCACGGCGTCCAGCGCGGTCAGCACCTCGCTCACCGTGCGCTGCCCGGTCCAGTCGCCGATGGCACCGTCGATCTCGGCCACGGCGGCCACGCGGCCGGTGTTGTGGGCCAGATCGGGCCGCTCGCCCAGGTCGGGCCGGCCGATCGCCTTCATCAGGCGCTTGAAGATGCTGTCGCCGTTGCCGGCCACCAGCACCTGGCCGTCGGTGCAGCGGTAGGCGTTGGACGGCGCGATGCCGGGCAGCGCGCTGCCGGCGGGCTCGCGCACCGCGCCGAAGGCGCTGTACTCGGGCAGCAGGCTTTCCATCACGTTGAACACCGCCTCGTGCAGCGCGACGTCGATGACCTGGCCGCGGCCGGTGGCGTGCCGGTGATGGAGCGCCGCCAGGATGCCGATGACCCCGTGCAGCGAGGCCAGCGTGTCGCCGATGGACACGCCACAGCGCACCGGCACACGGCCCGGCTCGCCGGTGAGGTGGCGCAAGCCGCCCATGGCTTCGCCGACGACGCCGAAGCCCGGCTTGTCGCGGTAGGGGCCGGTCTGGCCGTAGCCGGAGATGCGCAGCAGGATCAGCCCCGGGTTGGCGGCCGCCAGTGTCTCGTAATCCATGCCCCAGGCCTCGAGCGTGCCGGGGCGGAAATTCTCGACCAGCACGTCGGCCTGCGCGGCCAGCGCGCGCGCGATCGCCTGGCCTTCGGGCTGGCGCAGGTCCAGCGCGATGGAGCGCTTGTTGCGCGACTGCACCTGCCACCAGACCGAAGTGCCGTCCTGGATGAGACGCCACTGGCGCAGCGGATCGCCCCCTTCGGGCGGCTCGATCTTGATCACGTCGGCGCCGAAGTCGCCCAGGGTCTTGGCGGCGAACGGGCCGGCAATGAGCTGGCCCATCTCGAGCACCTTGAGGCCCTGCAGCGGGCCGGCGGTCGTGGCGGTCGGGGTACGGGTTTCGGTCATGGGTCGGGGTGCGGCGGCATGCGAAAGCGGCATCTTAGACCGGTCTGGCATCGCGCCACCGGCCTTCGGCGCACAGGCGCCGCATCAGCTCCAGCGCCAGGCCGCTGACGGCCAGGCAGGCATTGGAGCGCGGAATGTGGGCAGAGGCGCACAGCGCGATCACGCGTTCCAGCCGGGGCGGCGCCACCGGCGTGGCGCGCAGCAGGCCGGCGTCGATCTCGGGCAGCAGCGGCATCACCGGCAGCAGCGTGCGGCCCAGGCCGGCCAGCAGGCTGGTGCGCAGGATGCTGACCGAGCTGATGTCGGCGAACACCTGCGGTGGCGGCAGGCCGGCCGCTTGCGCCGCCGCCTCGATGATGGGCCGCACGCCGTGCGGGCTGGCCGGCAGGATCAGCGGATGGGCGAGCGCCTGCTTCAGTCCGATGCGGCGGCCGTTGCCCACGGGTTTGAGGCTCGCCGGCTCGATCAGCGAGAGCTGTTCGCTGAGCACGCGGGTGACCGCCAGGCCCCCCAGGCTGCCGTCGTCGAACAGCGCCGCCAGCTGGATCTGGCCCGTGCGCAACTGGCGTGACAGGTTGCCCGTCAGCTCCTCGGTCAACTCCAGCTCCACCAGCGGGAAGCGCTGGCGCACCTCGCGCAGCAGTGGCAGGGCCAGCGCCTGCGAGGCGCTGTGCGGGATGCCGAACACCACCTTGCCGGCCGGTGCCTCGCAGACGCTGCGCGCGCTGGCCGCGGCCTCCTCGGTCTGGCGCAGGATGGCGACCGCATGCGGGAAGAAGCGCTGCCCGGCCTCGGTCAGCTCCACGCCCCGGCGCGAGCGGTGGAACAGCGCCGTGCCCAGCTCGTCCTCCAGTTGCGCCAGCTGGTGGCTCAGCGCCGACTGCGCCACGAACACCTTCTCGGCCGCCTTGGTCAGGCTGCCGCTGTCGGCGATGGCGACGAAATAGCGCAGCTGCCTCAGTTCCATGGGGTGCGTGCCGGTTGATCCATCTGAAATCCAGATGGTAGCGTCTCAATTCTGAATTGGACAGATGGAATGCCAAGGCGTCCAATAGCGCCATCGACGTTGCCGGATCGCCGGCCGCACCGGCAGCCACAAGCCGCCGTTTCCCTGGCCACACGGGCCACCGCGGTCGGTGGACACGCCTCACATCGCAGGCGCGCAAACGACGCACCCCCCACCCGGGGGTGCCTCGATACCCTGGTGTTCAGAGGCGGAAGCCGTACTCCACCGTCAGCGGCGCGTGGTCGCTGAACTTCTCTTCCTTGTAGATCGATACCGAGCGCGCGTGCTCGGCGATGGCCGGTGTGGCCAGGTGGTAGTCCAGACGCCAGCCCACGTTCTTGGCATAGGCCTGGCCGCGGTTGCTCCACCACGTGTAGCAGGCATCGGTGGTGTCGGGCTGCAGGCGCCGGTACACATCGACCACCCCGGCCTCGTTCAGGAGCCGGGTCATCCAGGCGCGCTCCTCGGGCAGGAAGCCGCTGTTTTTCTGGTTGCTCTTCCAGTTCTTGAGGTCCTTTTCGGTGTGCGCGATGTTGACGTCGCTGCAGACGATGAACTCGCGCTGCGCCTTCAGGCCCGCCAGGTGCGGGTACATCAGGTCCAGGAAACGGTATTTGGCCTCCTGCCGCTCGGGCCCGGAGGAACCGCTGGGAAAGTACACGCTGATGATGGACAGCCGGCGCTGCGGCGTGTCGAAGCGCAGCTCCACCCAGCGGCCCTCGGCATCGAACTCGCCGCCGCCGTCGAAGCCCACGATCACGTCGCTCGGCTCGTGGCGGGTATAGACGCCCACGCCCGAATAGCCCTTTTTCCGCGCGAAGTGGAAATGCCCTTGCAGGCCGGCGATCTGCTCGAAGCGGCCGCTCACATCAGGCGCCTGGGCCTTGATTTCCTGCACGCAAATACAATCGGGTGCGTGTTGTGCCAGCCAGGCTTCCAGTCCCTTGGAAGTGGCCGAACGGATGCCGTTGAGGTTGAGGCTGGTCAGTTTGAACAAGGACTCTCCGATGGTGTCAGATCAGGGGGCGGCGGGCGGTGAAGCGCTGGCGCAGGATTTCGTGCAGTTCTGCGTCGATGCCGGCGCGCTGCGCTTTGGCGAATTCAAGACCAAGGCAGGGCGGTTGTCGCCGTATTTCTTCAACGCCGGCCTGTTCGACGACGGCGCCAAGCTCGGGCGCCTGGCGCAATTCTATGCAAAGGCCCTGCTGGCTAGCGGCATCGAATTCGACATGATCTTCGGCCCCGCGTACAAGGGCATTCCCCTGGGCGCGGCCGTGGCCATCGAGCTGGCCCGCCTGGGTCGCAACGTGCCCTTTGCCTACAACCGCAAGGAAGCCAAGGACCACGGCGAGGGCGGCACGCTGGTGGGTGCCCCCCTGCGCGGCCGGGTGCTGATCGTGGACGACGTGATGAGCGCCGGGACGGCGGCGCGCGAGTCGATCGCCCTGATCCGCGCGGCCGGTGCGACGCCGCACGCGGTCGCCATCGCGCTGGACCGCCAGGAGATGGCCACCGAGGTCGGCCCGGATGGCGTGGTTCGTGATGTTCCCCACAGTGCGGTCCAATATGTGCAGCGCGAACTGGGCATGCAAGTCTGCGCCATTGCGAGGCTCGCCGATTTGATGCAGTATCTGGTTACACATGCCGGTGATGACTTGGCGGTCCACCGCGAGCGGGTGCTGGCTTACCGCCAGCGCTACGGCGTGCAGTGAATGAGGATCCGAGCTTTTGTCAGACGTGCCGAGACCAACCACCTGCCTTGTTCTGCTGGCTGCCGCTGTCGGCCTGTCGGCAGCGTTGCCGCGGTCGGTCCTGGCCCAGACGGGCTCGGCAGGGATCTACACCTGCGTCGATGCCTCGGGGCGCCGCATCACGTCCGACCGGCCGATTACCCAGTGCCTCGACCGCGAACAGCATGAACTGACGGGCAGTGGCACGGTCAAGCGGGTGATTCCGCCCAGCTACACGGCCGAGGAGCGTGCCCGTCTCGAGGCCGAGCGTCGTCGCGAGGCCGAGATCAAGGCCCGCATCGCCGACGAGCGCCGGCGCGACAAGGCGCTGTTGCTGCGCTACCCGAACAAGGCCGTGCACGACAAGGAGCGTGCCGAGGCGCTGGCCCAGATCGATGCCGTGGCCCTGGCCGTGAACCGCCGGGTGGAGACGCTGCAGGACCAGCGCCGCGACATCGACAGCGAAATGGAGTTCTACCAGAAGGACCCGGCGCAGGCGCCCGCCTGGCTCAGGCGCAAGCTCGAGGACAACCAGCAGGAGATGGACACGCATCGGCGTTTCCTGCAGGCGCAGGCCGACGAGAAGGCGCGCGTGGGCGCCCGCTTCGACGACGAACTCGCGCGCCTGCGCAAGCTCTGGCAGGAATTCGGCGTGCAGCAGCCCTAGGTGCCTGTCTGCGGAAAAATGGCAGGGGCGCCGCTGGCGCCCCTTTTCCGTTTATTGCAGCTTGGCGCGCAACAGCTCGTTGACCTGCTGCGGGTTGGCCTTGCCCTTGCTGGCCTTCATCACCTGGCCGACCAGGGCGTTGAACGCCTTGTCCTTGCCGGCCTTGAACTGGGTCACGTTGTCCGGGTTGGCCGCGATCACCTCGTCGATGATCTTCTCCAGCGCGCCGGTGTCGTTCATCTGCCGCAGGCCCTTGGCCTCGATGATGGCATCCACGTCCTGGCCCTCGCCCGACCACAGCGCGTCGAACACCTGGCGCGCGGCGTTGTTCGAGACCGTGCCGTCGGCGATGCGCGCGAGCAGCGCGGCCAGCGTGTCGGCGTTCACCGGGGCGTCGGCGATATCGCGTTCCTCGCTGTTGAGGCGGCGCGAGACTTCGCCCATGATCCAGTTGCTGGCCAGCTTGGCCTGGCCCGAGGCCCTGGCGGCGGCCTCGAAGTAGGCGGCCATGGCCGGGCTTTGCGTCAGTGTGGTGGCGTCGTACTCGGGCAGGCCGTACTCGGTCACCAGGCGATCCGCCATGGCGCGCGGCAGTTCGGGCATGCCGGCCTGGACCTCGCTGACCCACTCGCGCTCGATCACCAGCGGTGGCAGGTCCGGGTCGGGGAAGTAGCGGTAGTCGGCCGCGTCTTCCTTGGTGCGCATGGCGCGCGTCTCGCCCGTGTCGGGGTCGAACAGCACCGTGGCCTGCTCGATCGCGTGGCCGTCCTCCAGCTGCTCGATCTGCCAGCGGATCTCGTAGTCGATCGCCTGCTGCATGAACTTGAAACTGTTCAGGTTCTTGATCTCGCGCCGCGTGCCCAGCGGCTCGCCCGGCTTGCGCACCGAGACGTTGGCATCGCAGCGGAACGAGCCTTCCTGCATGTTGCCGTCGCAGATGCCGATCCAGGTGACGATCTTGTGCAGCTCCTTGGCGTAGGCCACGGCCTCGGCGGTGGAGCGCATGTCGGGCTCGGTCACGATCTCCAGCAGCGGTGTGCCGGCGCGGTTGAGGTCGATGCCGCTTTGGCCATGGAATTGCTCATGCAGGCTTTTGCCCGCATCCTCTTCCAGGTGCGCGCGCACCAGGCGCACGGTCTTCTTCTCGTCGCCCAGATAGAACGACACCTCGCCGCCCTGCACGACGGGGATCTCGTACTGGCTGATCTGGTAGCCCTTGGGCAGGTCGGGGTAGAAGTAGTTCTTGCGCGCGAACACGCTGTGCTCGGCCACGTGGGCGCCCACGGCCAGGCCGAAGCGGATGGCGTGGGCGACGGCCTCCCGGTTCATCACCGGCAGCGTGCCGGGCAGCGCCATGTCCACGGCGCAGGCCTGGGTGTTGGGCTCGGCGCCGAAGGCGGTGGGCGCACGGCTGAAGATTTTGCTCTGGGTGGCGAGCTGGGCGTGGGTCTCGAAGCCGATCACGACCTCGTAGCCGTGCACCAGCAGCGATGCGGTTGGCTTGGCTTTCTGGTTCATCTCAAAAGCCCTCCGGCGACTTCGTGTGCCAGTCGGTGGCTTGCTGGAAGGCGTGCGCGGTCTGCAGCAGCGCGGCTTCCTGGAAGTAGTTGCCGATCAGCTGCAGGCCCACGGGCAGGCCGCTGTCGCCGAAACCGGCGGGCACGCTCATGCCGGGCAGGCCGGCCAGCGAGGCCGGCAGGGTGAAGATGTCGGCCAGGTAGTTGGCCACCGGGTCGTCGCTCTTGTCGCCGATCTTCCAGGCCACCGTGGGAGCGGCCGGCCCGGCGATCAGGTCGCACTGCGTGAAGGCCTGCTGGAAGTCCTGCGCGATCAGGCGCCGGATCTGCTGCGCCTTGAGGTAGTAGGCGTCGTAGTAGCCGTGCGAGAGCACGTAGGTGCCGATCATGATGCGCCGCTGCACCTCGGGCCCGAAGCCCTCGCTGCGCGACTTCTTGTACATGTCGATCAGGTCGTCGTACTGCGCGGCGCGGTGGCCGAACTTGACGCCGTCGTAGCGGCTGAGGTTGGAGCTGGCCTCGGCCGGGGCGATGATGTAATAGACCGGAATGGCCAGCTCGGTGCGCGGCAGCGAGATGTCCACCAGCGTGGCGCCGAGCTTTTCCAGCTCGGCCAGCGCGGCGCGCACCGGGCCCTGCACGTCGGCGGCCACGCCCGCGCCGAAGAACTCGCGCGGCAGGCCGATGCGCAGGCCCTGCAGCGGTCGCTCGGCACGGGCGCCCTCGCGCGGCTGACCCAGCAGCCGGGTGTAGTCCTCGGCCGGGTGGTCCAGGCTGGTGGAGTCGCGGTCGATGTCGGGGCCGGCCATCACGGACAGCAGCGCGGCGCAGTCGGCGGCGCTGCGCGCCATCGGGCCGGCCTGGTCGAGGCTGGAGGCAAAGGCCACCATGCCGTAGCGCGAGCAGCGGCCGTAGGTGGGCTTGATGCCGGTGACGTTGCAAAAGCTCGCGGGCTGGCGGATCGAGCCGCCGGTGTCGGTGCCGGTGACCGCCGGCGCCAGGCGCGCGGCCACGGCCACGGCCGAGCCGCCCGAGGAGCCACCGGGCACGCGGGCGGTGTCCCAGGGGTTGCGCGCCACGCCGTAGGCGGAGTTTTCGTTGCTGCCGCCCATGGCGAACTCGTCGCAGTTGAGCTTGCCCAGGGTCACCGTGCCCGCCTCGGCCAGCTTGGCCACGACCGTGGCGTCGAAGGGGCTGCGGTAGCCCTCGAGCATCTTGCTGCCGGCGGTGGTGGGGAAGTCCCGGGTGACGAAGATGTCCTTGTGCGCCAGGGGCACGCCCAGAAGCGGGCCGCGCTCGCCGGCGGCGATGCGTGCGTCCGCCGCCCGGGCCTGGGCCAGGGTCGCCTCCTCGTTGAACGCCAGGTAGGCGCCCAGGGACGCGTGCGCCCTGGCGCGCGCCAGCAGGTGCTGCGCGGCCTCGACGGCGGAGGTGCTCTTGTCGGCGATGGCGGCGGCCAGCTCGGCCACGCCCATCTCATGCAGGTCGCTGCGGCTCATTCGATCACCCTGGGCACGAGGAACAGGCCGTGCTCGACGGCGGGGGCGCTTTGCTGGTTGGCTTCGCGCTGGTTGGGTTCGGAGGCCACGTCGGGGCGCAGGCGCAGGGCCACATGATCGATCACGGCGGTGGGGTGGGCCAGCGGCTCGACACCGGTGGTGTCCACGGCCTTCATCTGCTCGACGATGTCGAAGAAGTCGTTGAGCTGGGTCCGCATGCGCTCGGCCTGGGCGGGTGGCATTTGCAGCCGTGCCAGATGGGCGATGCGGTCGATGTCGGAGGAACGCAAGGACATGACGGTCGGTTGGACGGGTGTGTTGGTGGGGGGCGGACGCCACCGGTGGTCGGAAACCGCCGGCAACGGCTTGTAAATCGGGAAGATCGACCCCGTTTACAGGCAGTTATACACAGGGGATACGGTATTATCGGTGGTTTGGCGACAATGCCCGCGTGCAAGCGCTTTTTGCCGCCGAATCAAGCACTTGGCCACCTGATTCCCACCCACGGCGATGACCGGGCGACGCCCCGGGCATGCCTCACCGGTATCCTCGCAACATGTTTGAAGCGTTTCGTCGGCAATTCTCGACCGACTTGGCCATCGACCTCGGTACCGCCAACACCCTGATCTACGTCCGTGGACGGGGCATTGTGCTGGACGAGCCCTCGGTGGTCTCCATCCGCCACGAAGGCGGCCCCCAGGGCAAAAAGACCATCCAGGCCGTGGGCCATGAGGCCAAGGCCATGCTGGGCAAGGTGCCCGGCAACATCGAGGCCATCCGCCCGATGAAGGACGGCGTGATCGCCGATTTCACGGTCACCGAGCAGATGCTCAAGCAGTTCATCAAGATGGTGCACCCGCGCTCGATGTTCAAGCCGAGCCCGCGCATCATCATCTGCGTGCCCTGCGGCTCGACCCAGGTCGAGCGCCGGGCCATCCGCGAGTCCGCCCTGGGCGCCGGCGCCAGCGAGGTCTACCTGATCGAGGAGCCCATGGCCGCGGCCATCGGCGCCGGCCTGCCGGTGTCCGACGCGTCGGGTTCGATGGTCGCCGACATCGGCGGCGGCACCACCGAGGTGGGTGTGATCAGCCTGGGCGGCATGGTCTACAAGGGCAGCGTGCGCGTGGGTGGTGACCGCTTCGACGAGGCCATCATCGCCTACATCCGCCGCAACTACGGCATGCTGATCGGCGAGCCTACGGCCGAGGCCATCAAGAAGGAAATCGGTTCGGCCTTCCCGGGCTCCGAGGTCAAGGAGATGGAGGTCAAGGGCCGCAACCTGTCCGAAGGCGTGCCGCGCAGCTTCACCATCAGCTCCAACGAAATCCTCGAAGCCCTGACCGATCCGCTGAACAACATCGTCTCGGCGGTGAAGATGGGGCTGGAGCACACGCCTCCCGAGCTGGGTGCCGACATCGCCGAGCGCGGCATGATGCTGACCGGTGGTGGCGCGCTGTTGCGCGACCTGGACCGCCTGCTGGCCGAGGAAACCGGCCTGCCGGTGCTGGTGGCCGAAGAGCCGCTGACCTGCGTGGTGCGCGGCTGCGGCATGGCCCTGGAGCGCATGGAGCGCCTGGGCACGATTTTCACCAACGAATAAGGCCGGGAGCGCGCCGGTGGGTGTTCCTTCCTGATCCATCCACCCGGCCAGAGACGACATGCCACTGGGCACGCTGGACCGCACGCCGCCCCCGTTCTTCAAGCAGGGGCCCTCGGCCCTGTCCCGGCTTGTGGTGTGCAGCGCGCTGGCGCTGTTCCTGATGGTGGCCGACCAGCGCTTTGACGTGATGCATCCCGTGCGCACGGTGCTGGCGACGGCGCTGTATCCCTTGCAGTGGACGGTGATGCAGCCGGTGGAACTGGTGCGTCGCGGTGGCCGCTACCTGACCTCGCTGCACGCGGCACAGCAGGGCGAGGCGCTGGCGCGAGCCCAACTGGCCGTGCAGGCCGAGCGCAGCCAGCAGGTGGAGCTGCTGATGCTGGAGAACCAGCGCCTGCGGGCGCTGCTGCAGATGCACGATCGCGTGCAGACGCGCTCGGTCGGGGCCCAGGTGCTGTACGACGCGGCCGATCCGTACTCGCGCAAGGTCATGATTGACCAGGGGCTGGCCCATGGGATTGAGGCGGGCTCGCCGGTCATCGACGACCAGGGCGTGCTTGGCCAGGTGACGCGGGTCTATCCGCTGGTGTCCGAGGTGACGCTGCTGGTGGATCGGGACCAGATCATTCCCGTGCTCAATGCCCGCACCGGTGCGCGTTATGTGGCCTTTGGCCAGCCCGGCGAGAAGGGCGACGGGCTGGAGCTGCGCTACACGCTGTCCAGCGCCGACATCGACGAAGGGGATCTGCTGGTCACCAGCGGTGTGGACGGGGTCTATCCGGCCGGTCTGCCGGTGGCCCGCGTGACCCGGGTGGAGCGTCGGGTCGAGTCGTCTTTCAACCGCATCCTGTGCGAGCCCCTGGCCCGCATCGACGGTGTGCTGCAGGTGCTGGTGCTGTCGCCGGTGGATGCGCAATTGCCGCCGCGGCCCGCCGAGGAGGCCACGGCGCGCGCGCGGGCTGCGCGGCCGGCGGCCGGGCCGGGGCATCCAGGAGGTGGGCAGCCATGATCATGCGCCCGGGACTGCAGCTGCTGCTGCCAGCCAATCCGGTGTTCATCTGGGTCACCCTGCTGGGTGCGCTGATGCTGAACATGCTGATGAACATGGGCCTGTGGGGCCGGGCGGCGTGGATGCCCGACCTGCTGGCCGTGGTGCTGGTGTTCTGGGGTGTGCACCAGCCGCTGCGCATCGGCGTGGGCGTGGGCTTCATCTTTGGCCTGGCGATGGACGTGCACCAGGGTGCGCTGCTGGGCCAGCACGCACTGGCCTACACGGTGCTGGGCTTCATGGCGGTGTCCATCCACCGACGGCTGCTGTGGTTCGCGTTGCCCAAGCAGGCGATCCAGGTGCTGCCGCTGTTCGTGGTCGCGCACCTGTTGTCCCTGCTGGTGCGCCTGTTGGCCGGTGAGAGCTTCCCGGGCTGGGCTTACTTGCTGGCGCCGGTGGTCGAGTCGGTGTTGTGGCCGCTGATCAGCGTGCTGCTGCTGGCGCCGCAGCGGCGTGCGCCGGATCCGGACGCCACCCGGCCCCTGTGACATGGTGCCCCCACGCTCCACCGCTGTGCGGGCCGCTGTTCCCCGAGGTGAAACGCTGTTGTCTTTCCCGTGTGATGCGCCGTGACGGAACTCAAGAACGTTGAAGCCGATCTGGCCCGGTTCCGCATCCGGGTCATCGCTGCGGTGCTGGCCGTGCTGGTGGCGTTCGGGCTGATCGTCGCGCGCATGGTGTACCTGCAGGTACTGCGGCACGAGTCGCTGGCGATGCAGGCCGAGAGCAACCGCACGGCGGTGCTGCCCGTGGTGCCCAACCGGGGCCAGATCCTCGACCGCCACGGTCGCGTGCTGGCGTCGAACTACTCGGCCTATACGCTGGAGATCACGCCCTCGAAGGTGCGGGATCTGGAAGCCACCATCGACGAGCTGTCGACGCTGGTGGAGATCACGCCACGCGACCGGCGGCGCTTTCGCAAGCTCATGGAAGAGTCGAGGCGCTTCGACTCGCTGCCGCTGCGTGCCCGTCTGAGCGACGAGGAGGTGGCGCGTTTCGCGGTACAGCGCTACCGCTTTCCCGGCGTCGATGTGCGCGCGCGCCTGTTCCGCCAGTACCCGAACGGCGAAGTGGCCAGCCATGTGATCGGCTACATCGGGCGCATCAACCAGCGCGAGAAGGAGCAGATGGACGAATGGCCCGAGGAGGAGCAGGCCAACTACCGGGGCACCGAGCACATCGGCAAGCTCGGCGCCGAGCAAAGCTACGAGCGGCAACTGCACGGCGTGACGGGCTTCGAGCGGGTCGAGACCTCGGCGGGTGGGCGGGCGGTGCGTTCGCTGGCCCACACGCCGGCCATGCCGGGCGACACCGTGGTGCTGTCGATCGACATCCGCCTGCAAAAGCTGGTTGAGGACCTGTTTGGCGAGCGCCGCGGCGCGCTGGTGGCCATCGATCCGCGCACCGGCGAGGTGCTGGCCTTCGTGTCCAAGCCGACCTTCGATCCCAACCTGTTCGTCGACGGCATCGACGTCGAGAGCTGGAAGGCGCTCAACGAATCGGTGGACAAGCCGCTGCTCAACCGCGCCTTGCGGGGCACCTATCCACCAGGCTCGACGTACAAGCCCTTCATGGCGCTGGCGGCCCTGGAAACGGGCACCCGCCAGGCCCAGGTGATCGTCCAGGACGGTGGCTCGTGGACCTTTGGCGGTCACACCTTCCGCTCGGGCCATGCGCTGGGGCCGGTGGACATGCGCCGCTCCATCATCAAGTCGAGCAATGTCTACTACTACACCCTGGCCAACGAGATGGGGGTGGATGCGATCCATGACTTCATGGCGCCGTTGGGCTTTGGCCAGCTCACGGGCGTGGACCTGCGGGGCGAGGTCCGTGGTGTGCTGCCCAGCCAGGCCTGGAAACGCAACACCTACAAGCGGCCGGAGCAGCAGCGCTGGTACGGTGGTGAGACGATTTCGCTGGGCATCGGGCAGGGCTACAACAACTTCACCATGCTGCAACTGGCCCAGGCCATGGCCACCATCGCCAATGGCGGGCATCGCTTCAAGCCGCACCTGGCCATTGCCACCGAGGACGCGGTGACGCGCCAGCGCGTTCCTCTGCCGCAGGAGCCGCCCGTGAACCTGGGGTACAAGCCGGAGAACGTCGCGGTCATCCTTGATGCGATGCACGCGGTGACGATCGAGGGGACATCGGCGCGGGTGTTCGCCGGCGCCGGCTACACCAGCGGGGGCAAGACCGGGACGGCGCAGGCGGTGACCATCGGCCAGAAGGAGCGCTACGACGCGCGCAAGCTCGAGGAGCACCAGCGAGACCACTCGCTCTACCTGGCCTTCGCGCCGGTGGAGGCGCCCAGGGTGGCGCTGGCGGTGGTCGTCGAAAACGCGGGCTTCGGTGCCGCGCACGCCGCGCCCATCGCGCGGCGCGTGTTCGATTACCTGCTCATGGACCAGTACCCGAACCCGCAGGACATGGCGGCGGTTCAGAAGGGGCAGGCCGCCGCGCCGATCGGCACGCCGCTCAAGGCCAGCGAGTTGCCCTGGCCTCTGGAAGAGTAAGGACCCCCCCTCGCTGCCCTGGGGCCTGGAGGGCTTGGCTGTCGGGGCATCCTGGTCAGTGACGGGGCAGGCGGGACGCCTCGTCCGCGGCGTGTGCCTGTGGCGGTGATCCCAGGCCAGAGGCTGCGGTGGCTTACGTGCGCCACCAGGCGTCGTAGGAGGTCTTGAGGATCAGGGCGATGACGACCAGGATGAAGGCGCCGCGCACGAAGCCGCTGCCGTGCTTGAGCGCCAGCCGCGTGCCCAGCAGGCTGCCGATGATGTTGGCCGCCGCCAGCGGCAGCACGAAATGCCACCAGATGTGGCCCTTGGCGATGAACAGGATCAGCGCGGCCAGGTTGGAGGTGACGTTGAGCAGCTTGGCGCTGGCGCTGGCGTGCAGGAAGTCGTAGCCGAGCCAGCGCACGAACAGGAAGACGAAGAAGCTGCCGGTGCCGGGGCCGAAGAAGCCGTCGTAGAAGCCGATGGTCAGCCCGAGCGTGGCCGCCGCCAGGGTCTCGCGCCGGCCGCTGAAACGTGGTGCATGCTGGCGCCCGAGGTCCTTGCGGGCCAGGGTGTAGAGCAGCACGCCGCCCAGGATCAGGGGCAGGGTCCGGCGCAGGAAGTCGGGCGAGATGACGGTCACTGTCCAGGCGCCGGCCATGGCGCCCGCGAAGCACACGGCTGCGGCCGGCAGCAGTGGCCGCCACGGGATCCGGACCCGGCGTGCGTATTGCAGTGTGGCGGCCGAGGTGCCCCAGACGGAGGCGCTCTTGTTGACGCCGAACAATGTCGCCGGATGGGTGTGCGGGAACACCGCGAACAGCGCCGGCACCAGGATCAGCCCGCCGCCGCCGACGATGGCATCCACGAAACCCGCGAACAGCGAGGCGAGCGAGACGATCAGCAGGTCCACTGGGTGGACTCCCCCCTGCGCCGCTGACGCGTCCTCCCCCCTCCGTGGGGCGCCTTCGGCGCTTCGAGGCGGGGCGGCACCGACGGCCCGGCAAAGCCGGTTCCGTGGTGCCCCACGACGCAGACAGCTCTTTCGCTGCGTGTCTTTGTTCCCTCTCCCATTCGTGAGAGGGCGGGGGTGAGGGCTGGCGAGTGAATCGGCGGCCTCAATGCCCGGCGTGGACGTGCTCGCCGGCGGCGAGCTTGTACACGGTGCCGCAGTACGGGCAGCGGGCTTCGCCGGTGCGGGCGACATCGAGGAACACGCGCGGGTGGCCGTTCCACAGCTTCATGTCGGCCTTGGGGTTGGGGCAGAAGACGCCACCCTGCGGGTTCAGGTCGGCGGCCTTGAGTTCGACAGATGGCTTGCTCATGGGCGCTTCCTGCTTCAGACCTTGGCCAGCCAGTGGGCGTACTTGCTGTTCTTGCCGTTGACGACGTCGAAGAAGGCGCTTTGCAGCTTCTCGGTGATGGGGCCACGCGAGCCGGCGCCGATCTGGACGCGGTCCAGTTCGCGGATCGGCGTGACTTCGGCCGCCGTGCCGGTGAAGAAGGCCTCGTCGGCGATGTAGACCTCGTCGCGCGTGATGCGCTTTTGCACGATGTCCAGGCCCAGGTCCTTGGCGACGTGGAAGATGGTGTTGCGGGTAATGCCGTTGAGCGCGCCGGCCGACAGGTCGGGGGTGTAGATCACGCCATCCTTGACGACGAAGACGTTCTCACCCGAGCCCTCGGCGACGAAGCCGGCGGTGTCCAGCAGCAGGGCCTCGTCGTAGCCGTCGTCGGTGGCTTCCATGTTGGCCAGGATGGAGTTGGTGTAGTTGCTCACCGCCTTGGCCTGCGTCATCGTGATGTTGACGTGGTGGCGCGCGTAGCTGCTGGTCTTGACGCGGATGCCGCGGGTCATGCCTTCTTCGCCCAGGTAGGCGCCCCAGGCCCAGGCGGCGATCATCACGTGGATGCGGTTGCCCTTGGGGCTGACGCCCAGCTTCTCGTCGCCGATCCACACCAGCGGGCGGATGTAGCAGCTTTCCAGCTTGTTTTCGCGCACGACGGCCTTCTGGGCCTCGTTGACTTCCTCTTGGCTGAAGGGCACGCTCATGCGCAGGATCTTGGCGCTGTTGAACAGGCGCCTGGTGTGGTCCTCGAGACGGAAGATGGCGGTGCCGTTGACGGTGTTGTAGGCACGGACCCCCTCGAAGGCGCCGCAGCCGTAGTGCAGCGTGTGGGTCAGCACGTGGATCTTGGCATCACGCCAGTCGACCATCTGGCCGTCCATCCAGATCTTGCCGTCGCGGTCGGACAACGAGGGAATCACGGAAGTCATGGGAGAAGCATCCTCTGGGAGTGGAAATGGGCTTGACCGCGCCGGCGGGGCGGGCCAACACGCCATTCTACGGCGGCCTGCCGGGGTTCCGTCAGTCCTGCGAGGGCGCGGCTTCGCCGGGGTCGGCGGGGCGGTGCATTTCCCACTGAACCAGGCGGCCGTGGGCAAACGTGGCCGTGACCGAGGAGCCACCGTTGTCGGTCCAGCGGTAGATCTCGGGCTGGGCACCTTCCTCCGACAGACGCTCGCCCAGTGCCTTGGTCAGGGCGATGACGTGCATCAGGCTGACGCCGGGCTTGAGCTTGACGTTGAGCATGACCGCGCTGCCGACCCATCCGATCGGCCGGTTGGCCGCCCGCTTGACGACGGTCATCAGCCGGGTGAAGTGCAGCAGCAGCCACATCAGCAGGCCGCCCGCGGCCACGGCCACGCCGGCCCAGCCCAGGGCACGCCAGGCACCCCAGAGCACGGCGATGATCAACAGGGGAATGAAAAAACGCTGGACATTCATGGCGGGATGGTCGGGTATGGAAGAGGGTGCAGGCTGCTGCGGGGTGTCCGGGGCGCGGGCCGGATGGGCCGATGCGGGCGTGCGGGCTGGTGGCGATAATAGAAGACAGCCGCGCCTGCCTGCGTGCCAGCCAACGTCCCGTCCACAACGAAAAGCCCGAAACCAACGGTTGGATTGCCCACGCAACCCATGAGTTCTCTACCGAATCGCCCGCACCCGGGCTGGCGGGCCGCCCTTGAATGGCTGCCCGCGCTGGCGTTGTTGCTGGGCGTGGCCCTGCAACTGCGGCAGTACGTTTTCAACCGCTCGCTGTGGCTGGACGAAGCCTACCTGGTGGGCGGGATGGCCGGCCGCGACATGGTGCAACTGCTGACGCAGCCGTTGGACAACAACCAGGCGGCCCCGCTGGGGTTCCTGGTGTTGACCCGGATGGCCACCATGGCGCTGGGTGGCAGCGACTGGGTCTTTCGGCTGGTGCCATGGCTGGCGGGGGGGGCTGCCCTGGGGGTCGCGGGCCTGATCGGCCGCCGGCTGTTCCGGCACTGGGCACCACGGGCCCTGTTGCTGGCCTTGCTGGGCCTGTCACCCGTGCTCGTCTACTACAGCTCGGAGTTCAAGCAGTACACGCTCGATGTGCTGGTGATGCTGGCGCTGGTGTGGGCGGCGTTGCGGTTTTCCATGGACAGGCCGGCCGCGGGCGCCTGGTGGCTGGCCGGCATCGGGGCGGCCGGGATCTGGTTGTCACACCCGTCGGTGTTCGTGCTGGCGGCCGTCGGCGTGGTGCTGGGGCTGACGGCTTGCGCCAGGCGGTGTTGGCCGGCGGTGGGCTGGCTGGTCGCTGTCGGACTGGTCTGGGCGGTGTCGTTCGGCGCATCCTATGTGATGTCCTTGCGCGCCTTGTCCGGCAACAGTGCGCTGGGCGGTTTCTGGACGCACGCCTATGCGCCGTGGCCGCCCCTGAATGTCGACGACTGGCGCTGGTATCTCGATGGCGCCCTGGGACTGGTGTACCTGGCACTTCGGCACGAAGGCGTTGCGCACCACCTCGCCGAGCCCGGCTGGTGGGACGCGCTCAACGCGGTGCTGCTCGCGCTGACGGCGGTGGGGCTGACCGTCATGGCGCGCTGGCAGCCGCGCCTGGCGGCGATCCTCGTCCTGGCCGTGGTGGTCACGCTGGCGGCGTCGGCGCTGAAGCTGTACCCGTTTCGCTCGCGCCTGATCCTGTTTCTGGCGCCGCTGGTGCCGCTGGCGCTGGCGTACGTGCTGCAGGCCTGGCTGGATCGGGCGGGAGGAGCGTGGTGGCGTTGGGGTGCCGTGGTGGTCGCGGCCGGATTGCTGCTTGTGCCGGGTGTGCCCGCGGCGCGGCATTGGCGGGCTCCCTACAATGACGCTGACATCAAGAGCGCCATGGCCCACGTGCGCGACCATCGCCAGGCGGGTGATCACCTGATGATGAGCACATGGACGCACAAGGCCTTTGATATCTATCGTGCGTCGTTCGGGCTCGATGACCTCGAGGTGTTCGCGTTCCGGCAAACCCCCAACACGCGACACGACGCCCTGGCCACCCTGCGACGCATCTGCCGGTCCACGCCCGGCGGGCGGACGTGGTTGCTGATCTCGCACCGCTTCGGGCAGCGGGCCGGTTTGCTGGACATACTCCGGAGCGAGGCCGCTGTGCTGAGCGCATTCGAGGGCACCGGCGCCGGGGCCTACCTGTTCGATTTCAGTGGCTCGCCGTACTGCCTTCGGTACCGGCCGGCGGGCACCGGAGCGCCCCGGTCCGGTCAGGCCTCCTGATGTCCGGTTATCCTCTTTCATCATGCGCATATCCAATCGTCAGCGAGTTCTGGTCACCGGCGGCGCCGGCTTTCTCGGTTCCCATTTGTGTGAGCGGCTCCTGTCCAGGGGAGACGATGTGCTGTGCGTCGACAACTTCTACAGCGGCGTGAAGGACAACGTGGCGCACCTGATGGGCAACCCCCATTTCGAGCTGATGCGCCACGATGTGACGTTTCCGCTGTATGTCGAGGTGGATGCGATCTACAACCTGGCCTGCCCCGCGTCGCCGATCCATTACCAGCGCGACCCGGTGCAGACGACCAAGACCAGTGTCCATGGCGCCATCAACATGCTGGGCCTGGCCAAGCGCACCAAGGCACGCATCTTCCAGGCCTCGACCAGCGAGGTGTACGGCGATCCCGAGGTGCACCCGCAGGCGGAAAGCTACTGGGGGCGCGTCAACCCCATCGGCATCCGCTCCTGCTACGACGAGGGCAAGCGGTGTGCCGAAACCCTGTTCTTCGACTACCACCGCCAGCACGGTGTCGAGATCAAGGTGGCCCGCATCTTCAACACCTACGGGCCCCGCATGCATCCCAACGATGGCCGGGTGGTGAGCAACTTCATCGTGCAGGCGCTGCGTGGCGAGGACATCACCATCTATGGTGACGGCAGCCAGACGCGCAGTTTCTGCTACGTGGACGATCTGATCGATGGTTTCCTGGCCTTCATGGACGCGCCGGCGGATCTGGTGGGGCCGGTCAACATCGGCAACCCGGTCGAGTTCACGATCCGGGAGCTGGCGGACCAGGTGCTGACCATGGTCGGCGGGCCGTCCCGGCTGGTGTTCAAACCGCTGCCCAGCGACGATCCGAAGCAACGGCGCCCCGATATCTCGCTGATCCAGTCGTCGCTGGGATGGGCGCCGCGCGTGGCCCTGGCGCAGGGGCTGGAGCGGACCGTCGACTACTTCCGCCGCTTGTTGCAGTCATGACCCTCAAAGACCATTCCCTGCTGGTTGTCACGCCGGTGTTCGAGGACCGGGAGGCCAGCGCCCGCCTGTTTGCCGAACTGGGCCACCTGTTCGGTCGCGACGTGTACGTCATCGCCGTCGACGACGGCTCGGTCAGGCAGCCGCTCGATCCGGCGTCCCTGCAATCGGCTGGGGTGGCGGGGGTGGTCATCCGGCTGCGGCGCAATGTCGGTCACCAGCGGGCCATCGCCATCGGACTCGGGTATGCGGCCGAGCACATGACCGACGGGCAACGGCTGGTGGTGATGGACTCCGATGGGGAGGACGTGCCGGCCACCATCGGGCCGCTGCTGGAAGCGTTGCGCTCACCCGAGGTGGATGTGGCGGTGGCGCAGCGCAAGAGCCGGGTGGAGAGCCTCCGTTTCAAGGCCTTCTATCAGGTCTACAAGCGGTTTTTTTCGGTCATGACGGGCCGTGCCATCAGCTTCGGCAACTTCATGGCGCTCAAGCGCCATGCGGTCCGGCGCCTCGTGGCGATGCAGGAGCTGGGCATCCATGTGGCCGGTGCCGTGCTGGCGTCGCGGTTGCGCGCCGTGACCTGCCCGCTGGACCGCGGGCCGCGGTACGCGGGGCAGTCCAAGATGAACTTCGTCGGCCTGGCCTTGCACGGGTTCAAGGCCCTGATGGTGTTCGCCGAGGATGTGCTGGTGCGGGTCGGCATCGCGTGCGCGGCCATCGCCGCCCTGTCCGTCGTGGCGGTGGCCGCGGCGATCGGGTTGAAGCTCATGGGATTCTCGACCCCGGGCTGGTTCTCGCTGGTGCTGGGCATCCTGGTGCTCATGTTCATGCAGACGGCCGCCCTCGCCCTGATGACCCTGATGCTCACCGGTGTGGTGCGCAGCGGCAGCGTGGCGACCTCCGTGGCGTACCGGGACTTCATCGACCAGGTGCTGCCGGTCGAGGCGCCAGGCGAGGCCGTGTGACGGAGCTGCTGCGATTCGGCGTCAATGGCCTGGTCGCCACGGCGGTGCACTATGGCGCGCTGACCTTCAATCTGGAGGTGCTCGGGCTGGCATCGGCAGGCCTGGCCAACGGCTGCGCGGCGCTGCTGGGTATCGCCTCCTCGTTCATCGGCAGCCGCTATTTCGTCTTTCGGCGGGCGGCGCAGCCCTGGCTGGGGCAACTGGGCCGCTTTGGCGGGCTCTATGCATCGATCGCCCTGTTGCACACGGTCCTGCTGGGGATCTGGAGCGACCTGTGGGGGCTGGACTATCGCATTGGCTTCCTGCTGGCCACCGGGGTGCAGGTCGTGCTGAGCTATCTGGGGAACAAATGGCTGGTCTTCAAATGACGAAATGCTGGCGCGCGCTGTGGGCCACGGCGCTGTTCGCGGTCCTGCTCGTGGCCGTGTACCTGATACACGTCCGTTTCCTGACGGTCAACGTGGTCTTCTATGCCGCGATGGCCGACGGGGTCATCGCCGCCGTGCTGGCGGGCGGCCTGCTGCTGGGGCTGCGTTGCTTCCGGCCGCTCGGTGGGTTCGAGAAGCTGCAACTGTTCGTCATCTGGCTGCTGCTGGGCTATGCGAGCGCGATCTCCGTGCCGACCGTGGTGGATCGCTCGCTGTCGTTCTACCTGCTGGAAAAGCTCCAGCAGCGCGGGGGAGGCATCCGCCAGTCGGCCTTCGAGGACGTGTTCACCCAAGAGTACATGGTGGAGCACCGGCTGGTGGACGTGCGCCTGACCGAGCAGCTGGAGTCGGGCACGATCGTCATCGAGAACGGGTGCGTGAAGCTGACGCCTCAGGGCGAGCGCGTGGCCAGCGCCGGCCGCTTCTTTCGCCAGCACTTCCTGCCCAAGCGCCGCTTGCTGATGGGCGAGTACTCGGACGACCTGACCGATCCGTTCCGCCGCGGCCGTGTGCTGGAGCCGGATTACCGGTGTCAGTGATGCCGCGGCGGCACCGGGTGCTGAGCGGGCGGCTCAGCCCATGCCCCGCACCAGGTTCATCGCATCCTCGATCCGCTCGACCGGGTGGATCGTCAGCCCTTCGAAGGTCTTGTCGTTCTTCTTCGGTGCGTTGGCCTTGGGCACCACCGCCACGCTGAAGCCCAGCTTGGCGGCTTCCTTCAGACGCTCCTGGCCGCGCGGCGCCGGGCGCACCTCGCCGGCCAGGCCGACCTCGCCGAACGCCAGAAAGCCCTTGGGCAGGGGTTTGCCGCGCAGGCTGGAGGTGATGGCCAGCATCA